>PVBE010283707.1_pt1 | contig 97577 bp, 94 predicted proteins | sample 1631181 | NCBI WGS metagenome assembly PVBE01 (sample SAMN08397723, study PRJNA350692) | Marine metagenome, whole genome shotgun sequencing project. | isolation source: water | place: Pacific Ocean | collected 2012-04
CTGCTTCATCGTCATGCGGCGGAAAAACTGCCACCAAATTAAATTGCATGTTGGGATCTTTAGCAAGCGTCCTGCGAATTGCACGCTCCAACGGACCTTCGTAAACCACGTTGGGCCTATCAAATCGAATAATAACCAGAGGCACACTCGTTATTGCATCCACATCAATCCCAGAAACTTGTTGTTCCGCTTCTTGCTCTGTTGGAACGCGCGACACAGTCTCCTGTTGCAGTGCCGGTTCCTGAGTAATGACCGATCGTTCCGACACGACAGACTCCGCGGGGGTCGGAACCGAATTTGTTTGGGGACTTGGCTCTCGCTGTTGGGGCACCGTCGCAGTCGCGATTACCGTGTCGGCCAGATTACCCGCACGGATCGACTCTTGAAGCGTCGCAAGCGCCGGTCGCCTGACTTGCATAAATGATGATTCGCGGCCCATAACATAAAGCGATTCCTGTTGAAGACGATTGATCAAGTTGAGCGCCGCGGTGGCGTCGCCTTCGAGACGCATGAGATTATCGCGGTCGCGCGCATTGCCTTCGGAATCACCACCTAATGTTTGAACCTTGCGGCGAACGGAATTGATCGCATTGGCATCGCCAATGAGCAACTCGACGAGACGATCGAGATCGCGGATATTCCAAGCAATTTGGTCAAGCGCAGCCTGCGCTTCATTCCATTGCTCGATCAACACCCGATTGTTTGGAAGCGTTCCTAAATGAAGGCGCGCCTCGATAGCCGCATTCGTACCGTAAAAAATCTCTACGTTTTTCGCGTTGGAGTTGAAGATGGTCTGAAGTTCGGCCTGTTGGGTTCTAATACTTCTTTGAATGGTCAAGAATTCAGCCTGTAGCCCGGTGGCGTATTGACCGACGCGCGTGCCGCTCGACTGAATGGCCTGCCAGCTTGTCGGACCCGCAGGTCGTTCAACGAACGGGAGCGGCAATTCCTTATTCGCACGCCCACCGCCCAATCGACCACTCGCGCCGTTGCAACCCGCAAGCGCTACAGCTACGAAGGCGAGACCCAAAACGCCAAACTTCGTGCAAGTGGGGTGACGCGTCCTTGCGGACATGGCGAGCCCTCCGGTTTGGGAGCCGTGTGCCACCAACCACGGCGTCATGGTTATGGTCACAAAGCCCCGGTACCCTAGTCAAGGGCTGAGACACGAGCAAGAGATGGGTAAACACAAGCTTTCCGCGTAAATTGGTCGCCACTTGCCTTGATGCTCGCTTTGTGCCACATCTCCGCGGTTCTGGCGGAAAACCCGCTAATCCGCCCCACGCGCCGATAGCTCAGCTGGATAGAGCACCAGACTACGAATCTGGGGGTCGGGAGTTCGAATCTTCCTCGGCGCGCCACCCACTTTTTTAATAAATTCAGCTGCGATAACAACATCATCTAAACATTCAAAATGATGATAGAGATCGCCTTTGCTAACGTCGGCATGGTCAACTAGCGCAGCGACCGTAGGTCCGCATAACCATACTCGCCAATCAGCTCACAGGCCGCCTCAATGATATGAGCCCGCATATCAATGTGCTTGCTTGACGCGTGTCGCTTAGCTTTGTCCACTCTTTGGTATGTTGCGCTGAATTTGAAAAATTCCCTTGTAACCCGACTGGTCGGTTTGTACCGACTGATGGTGTGCAGCAATGTCAAGAGCGAAAGTCAAATATGGACAGGAAAAAGAGTGGTGCCGCACATGAATTTACCACTTGAAGCAAACAGAACAGGACGCGTTTATGACTATTTATCATAACATTCAGGCAAAACCTGTTGCGGGCGCCTTAGGTGCAGAAATCGAAGGGGCCAACCTTTCCAAGCCTCTGGATGATCAAACGCTGAACGAGATCAAGCAAGCTTTCGTCGAGTACCTTGTTTTGTTTTTTAGGGATCAGAATCTAAAACCAGAAGAGCAAAAAACCTTTGCTGGCTATTTTGGGGAACTCAAAGACGAAACAATGCTAATGGGTGGCCCAGGTGGATGGGGCGTTGACCGTTACGTGTTCCAACCCGAATACGGACAAACACCAGGCGCGCCAGCGACGCGCCGTTTACATGTTGACCATTCGTATGCGGATATTCCTAACAAGCTGACTGTTCTGCAAGCACTGATTTGCCCTGACGCCGGCGGTGATACACTGTGGGTGAGCGCGTATGCCGCCTATGACGCACTTTCAGATTCCATGAAGGTTTTCCTCGAAGGGTTGACGGGTCTGTTTCCAACGCTCGACAAAGACCGTATTGATCGTCTCGTGACGTCAGGGCCAGAAGCCTTGGAATCGTTAAAGGTGCGCCGTGAACCCGCCGAACATCCCCTTGTTTTCCGCCATCCCGAAACCGGCAAAAAGGCACTATTTATGGACTTCTTAAGAATGTGGTCGATAAAGCAACTTACCAACGATGAGAGCCGCACGCTGATTGACTTTCTGGAAAAACATTGCGCTAAGCCCGAATTTCAGTGCCGCTATCACTGGCAACCTGGATCGGTGGCCATATGGGATAACATAGGCACGTCGCACAAGTTTATCGATGATGTAACGGAAGGTAGGCGGAAGATGCAAACCGTTCGGGTGGAAGGGACCGAGCGGCCAACATTTCAATAGCCATAATCAAACGGCCGCTTTAGCGCGCCTTCACTCGGAAAACAGAGCCAAACAATCGAGGACAGGATGAGCGAGAAAGAGACGTTCAAAGAATATTACAAGGATGCAAAAGGGCGCGAACAACTCGCCTGGCACCATGCAGAGCCGACACGGTTTATCCCATTTGTCCATGAGTCGCGAGGCAAACCCGGTACCGCACTCGATATGGGCTGCGGCTCCGGTGTTGACTCCGTCTATCTTGCAAAGCTCGGTTGGACTGTCACCGGCCTCGACTTCATGCAAGAAGCCATTCGACATTCACAGCAGCTTGCAAAGCAAGAAGACGTTGCTCCCTGCTTTGTACACACCGACATCTTGGAGTGGGACAACGCCGAACAGTTTGATTTGCTTGTCGATTCTGGCTTGATGCACAACATGCCGCGCGAAAAGATGACAGACTATAAGGCAAGAATTCTCAACTGGCTTAAGCCAGACGGTAATTTCGTTATGGCTCATTGGGAAAGTCAAGGTGATCACGACCGTCTGTACCGGGGGCCACGACGCGCGACGAAAGAACAAATTGCAGAATTTCTTGCGCCTGAATTGGACGAACTCAAAATGTTCGATCACAGAGAAGCAAGAATGTGTAAGGTGTGCGAGGGTAATCGTTGCGAGCATAACGGACAGCATTGCCGCGGAGTTGGGCCCGATGTCAACATTGCATACTATTGGTTCCGGCGCGCATAAGTCCCGCCAACCCGTCTTTCAAGGAGCAGGGCCATTTCTTTAAAGGCGGACCCAAAGGGGAAGAATCTTGGACCAATCTGGTTTACGCCAGGTGTGAGTTACGCCAACGCGGCAGTCGGCATGTACGCAAGTTTCGCCACCCTGAACTTGCTCATTTTTATGAACTTCGTTCAGCCTTTTTTGCTTGAAGAACTTCTTAACATTCCACGCGCAGAGCAAGGCTCCGTCACCGGGCGCCTCGCTTCGCTACAAGAAGCCGTCATCATCGTGTTTATGTCGCTGATCGGGGCCATGTCCGATCAATGGGGCCGGCGCATGGTCTACGTGATCGGCTTCTTATTTATGGGTGCAGGCTATTTTCTTTATCCCCTCGCTGGCTCCATTGTTCAATTGGCAATCTTTCGATGCATCTTTGCGGTCGGTGCGGCCACCGTCCCAGTCATGTTATCCGCCATCGCCATCGACTACAGCCAGCCGGTCTCGCGAGGCAAATGGATCGGCATTAGTAATCTTTCGAGCAGTGCAGGGATCATATTTATGACGCTAGTTATGGCAAAGATCCCGGCATGGTTGGAGGCCGCGGGTTACGGCGGGCCTACAGCCGGCCGCTATACCTTTTGGATGGCTTCTGCCGCCTGTTTTGTCGCAGCTGCGATTCTATCGCAAGGCTTGAAGGGCAAGTCGTCAAACACGGCGGCCTCGCGCCCCAATCCGTTTTTATCCGTAACCGAAGGGCTCAGAGCAGGTGCGCAAAACCCAAAACTGACGCTCGCCTATGCCGCCGCCTTTGTCGGGCGCGGCGACCTAGTCATCATCGGTACGTTTCTTCCTCTTTGGGCCATGCAAATCGGCACTGAAAATGGCTTATCGACAGGCCAAGCAATGGCAAGTGCCGGTATTTTGTTATTCATCAACCAGGTCGCCGTCATCTCTTGGGCTTTTGTCGCCGGGTATCTGAATGACCGCTTCGACAAGATCAGCGTTCTTGCTGTGTCGTTTACCTTGGCGGCCGTCGGCTATTTCGGACTGTGGCTGGTCGGCGATCCATTTAACAGCGCCATCATTATCGCAATCGTAATTTTGGGCGCCGGCGAAGTCAGTATCACCGTGACAAGCACCGCCGTCATCGGCGAACACGCACCGCAAATCTCACGTGGCGCCATCCTCGGTGTCTTTGGCGTCATGGGCGCCATAGGTATTATGATTGGAACCTTTATCGGAGGCGAGATTTTTGATTCTATCGGTAAGACGGCGCCATTCCTGATGATGGTGATCTTCAATGCGGTTATTATTGCATGGGCACTCTTCATCCACGTAGCGGAAAAGAAACAGCGTACGAGAGCCGCGGCAACTGAGACTCTACAAGGCGACTGAACGGCCTCACGACATACAAGTCACGCCGAGGCAAACCTTGAGATGGGTAATAGCCTCAAGTTTACGGAAACAAGAGTCGTAGCTCATGAAAACAGCGTGGCAGCCGTTCGATTCTTTCCCGACGGCGATCTATCCCTACCATTCGCGCCGGATGGAAATTTCGGTAACCTCAGCTCTTGGCGTAGCTGCGTGAAAGGCAGACAGAGCCGCGCAGTTTTTCCACTCCTGCAGTGCTATCTGAAGCCCTTCGTTTAATGGTATCATGTATTCAACTGTTCATGAGCAAGTAACAGCACCCGCATGAATAACCTTCTCGCCACTATGATCAGTCAATCGCGCGCCGTTATCAGCACGCTGGTTTTCTTGCTGGTTGTGGGCGCGATCACCTACGCCCAAATGCCTAAAGAGTCTGAACCGGAAGTGAACATCCCAATCATTGTCGTGAGTATCACACTTGAGGGCATTTCCCCTGCGGATGCCGAGCGCCTCTTGGTGCGTCCACTTGAGGAGGAGCTATCCAATTTGGAGGGGCTAAAGGAGCTTCGTGCGACCGCATTTCAAGGTGGCGTGTCGGTCAATATTGAATTTGACGCCGATACCGACCTAGACGTGATGCTACAGGAGCTGCGCAACAAAATCGATATTGCGCGCCCCGAAATGCCGGCTGACATTAATGAACCGATAATCAATGAAGTCAGAGTGTCGTTGTTCCCCATGTCGATCATGGCTATTTCCGGTGATCTGCCGGAGCGCACGCTATTTAACTACGCCCGCGAATTAAAAGACGAACTCATGACGCTACCCGGTGTCTTTAAGGTGGAAATGACCGGAAGCCGGGAAGAGATGGTTGAAATCGTCGTGGAACCGGCGCGCGTTCAGAGCTACCGGCTTAACAGTGATGATCTGATGAGAGTCTTTTCGCGAGCGAACCGTTTGGTCGCGGCGGGGCGCATCGATATCGGTCACGGCAGTTTTGCCGTATCCGTTCCGGGACTGTTTGAGTCTGTCGATGACATCTTGATGATGCCGGTCAAAGTTAGCGGTAACGCCATCATCCGTGTACGGGATATCGCAGACATCAAACGCACATTCAAGGATGCCGAGTCGATTGTCCGAGTAAACGGTCAGCCCGCTATCGCGCTTGAAATCATCAAACGTTACGGGTTCAACATTATTCAGACAACCGAGGCGGTGGGCCGGGCTGCGAGCCGCATATCGACAGGGTGGCCCAGCGCAGTTAAGACCGAAATGATTTGGGACGGCACTATTGGCGTCAAAGAGCAATTCTACATGATGCAAAATAGTGTGATTTTGGCTGTATTTCTGGTTATGGCCATAGTCATCGGCGCACTGGGCGTGCGCTCGGGCCTCCTTGTCGGCGTCGCGATTCCTGGGTCGTTCCTCACCGGCCTGATGTTTCTCTATCTGTTTAATGTGACGCTCAACGTGGCAGTCATGTTCGGTCTTCTGATCGCTGTAGGCATGTTGGTCGATGGCGCCATCGTGGTCGTCGAGTATGCCGATCGCAAAATGGCGGAAGGCATTGATCGCCGTCACGCCTATATTTTAGCGACGCAGCGCATGGCTTGGCCAATCATCTCTTCAACAGCAACGACCGTGGTGGCCTTCGTGCCGCTGGTGCTATGGCCCGGCATGCCCGGACAAATGCTGGGCTATTTGCCGAAAACGCTGATTGCCGTCTTAACGTGTTCGCTCTTCATGGCGCTCATTTTTGTTCCCACATTGGGCACGTTAATTGGGCGGGTAAGTGCTGGTACGCATGAATCAATCAAAGCTGTCAGCGGTGCTGACCGGTTTCACTTGGAACGCTTAACCGGCGCTGCGCGCCTGTACGTTCAGGCCTTACAGAAGGCGTTGTGCCATCCGGCTAAAGTAGTCGTGGGCACTGTGGTGCTCTTGATTGTAGCCATCTTCCTCTACATCCGCGCCGATAACGGCTTGACGTTCTTTTCGGAACAGGATCCGCCGCGGGCAAAAATTCTTATTCATGCGCCGGGCAATTTGGGTATTGAAGAAAAGATGGCCCTCACCAAAGAGGTCGAACGCCGGCTTGTCGGCATTGACGACATTGACAATATCTACAGCCGCGTCGGCGTAAGCGGACCCGGAATTTCTGATGACGTGATTGGCGCGATCACGCTGAACTTCAAGGAATGGGGGGAGCGACGGCCCGGCAGCGAAGTTGTTTTGGACATATCCGAGCGCACCCGCAGCATTGCGGGGATGCGTGCCGAGATCGAAGTAGATGCCAGCGGACCGGTCCAAGGCAAGGCCATTCAAATTGAACTCAGCGCGATAGTGCCGCAGGCTTTGTTGGACGGACTTTTGCACATTCGGCGCGCCATGGATGAACTGGGCGGCTTTGTGAATACGGAGGACTCACGCCCGATTCGCGGAATCGAATGGCGCCTAGACGTAGACCGACCTCAGGCGGCACGGTTCGGCGCCGACCTCACCGCCGTCGGAAGCGCGGTTCGGATGATCACCAATGGCGTCAAACTCGGTTCCTATCGTCCGGATGATAGCGAAGATGAGATTGATATTTTCGTTCGGTTTCCGAAAAAGTATCGCTCGTTTCGGCAACTAGATGAACTCAGGATCGAGACAAACAAGGGTCTTGTCCCCATCAGCAACTTTGTCCGGCGCGTTCCTGTACAACAAAAACCGGACCTGTTGCGCGTTGATCGTCGCAGCACCATGACCATCAAATCGGATGTGGCACCGGACCTGTTGCCCAATAATCAAGTCGTCGCGCTCCAGGCCTGGCTTGCCGACAACCCTCTTGATCCGCAAGTGCGCATCTCATTCCGCGGCGAAGCCGAGCAACAGCAGGAGAGCGGAAATTTCCTAATTATTGCCTTTGCCTTCGCCCTGTTCATGATGGCAGCCATTTTGCTTGTTCAGTTCAACAACTTTTATAGTGTTTTGTTAATCTTGAGTTCCGTCATTCTGTCAACGATCGGCGTTCTCCTGGGTTACATCATTTTCCAGGAGCCCTTCATTGTCGTCATGACGGGCGTCGGCCTCATCGCGCTTGCGGGTATCGTCGTTAACAACAATATTGTTTTAATTGACACTTACGATCGGTTGATCAAGACGGCACCAAACGCATTTGAAGCGATCCTACAGACGGGCGTACAACGCCTGCGACCGGTATTCCTTACGACTGCGACAACGGCGTTTGGTCTGTTGCCCATAGCAATGGGCATTTCAATCGACTTTTTTTCCCGCGAAATTGCGTTTCGCGCACCGGCCACCATATTCTGGCAAATGCTTGCTTTTACAATTATTGCCGGCTTGATCTTTTCGACAGTCTTGACACTGATTGTGACGCCCTGCGCCTTAATGCTGCGCGATCGACGGCGTAAGCAATCCGTTACGGGCCGGCCGTCCATTCAATCGCAACAGCCCGCCGAATAGAGTTGCGCGAACGTACGCCGAGAATTTCCCAATTCAGGCAGATATTTTGATCTGAGTGAGTCTTAAATACGGCCCGGGCGTAGGAATACAGAGAAAAGCGAATTGAGCGACACAGTGCTCATAGAACGCGGCGAAGCAAACGCCGCACGCTGTCTACCAAATCTAACGGGAATCCTTGATACTGCATTAGCTGCATGGACTCTGACACCCAATATAGCCAGCAGCAAGAAATAGTATGCTCGCCCTAATCCGTTTGATTAATGAAAAGCCACTGTCATCTAATTGACGACTAGCACGTTGGTGAGTTGACCTGAGCACTTCAAGTAGCGCGTGTAACAACCCGCCCGCAGTACTGACATTCAAGGGTGGAGGTTCCTCCTGCGGATCCAAACCCAAGCGTGGTATCAACAACCGTGAATTTATGAATCCCCAAAAGGCAGAGTATGCGACCGATCACTATAGTCAGCCAGTTGGCCTGCTTACTCACGCGTCACCTCCAGTTTCTTGCAACGACTGATTTGTCATCTGGTTATCGTCTGCACGATAGTGACCATCCTCAGCCCTGGCTTCGGATCTCTAATCAAGGGAACTAGGAGCGCACATTCTCTTTTTTATACGATAGCTAATCAACATAAAACTCCAGATCTTGCGCGACCGCCTCGGATGTCTCAGCTTGCGCAAGGCTTTAGCTTCAATTTGGCGTATGCGTTCGTGAGTGATATCGGGCTGTCGCACATTTGTCGCTGGACCTGCTACATTCGCGGCCTGGGTCCGAATCTAATGGATAATTAAAGGGGAGACCGCATTTCTTCCCATAAAGTGCAATCAAATGAATTTAGGCCCCGAGGTCGCCGAAAAATTGTCTAAAGCCGCCGCAATACGCGACAAGTCGATCCTTTTCGCCAGCGTCGCCATTCTCGGTGTGGGGCAATCCTTGATGTTTATCATCATGGGGCCGCTCGCTCGCGACATCGGTTTAAGCGAAATCCAATACGGTCTGATTTTCTCATTGGCAAACTTGGCGTTGGTGTTCGCAGCACCCTTTTGGGGCCAAAAAAGTGACGGCTGGGGCCGCAAACCGGTTCTTATCGTCGGTTTGTTAGGCTGCTCCCTCGGCTATCTGCTTTTGGCTCTAGCTCTTCAGGTTGGATTACTCGACTGGTTTGCGCCTTGGCCGCTGTTTTTCCTGCTTCTTTCCGCCCGTACCGTATACGCATCAATGTCATCGGCCATCTATCCGTCTTCGGCTGCTTATATCGCCGACACTACGGATCGCGCCAATCGAGCCAAAGGCATGGCGCTCATTGGCGCGGCAAATAGTGTGGGCATCATTGTTGGCCCGGCCATTGGCGGAGGACTGGCCCTGATCGGCATTCTGTTCCCCATGTACTTCGCCTCCGCTCTCGCAGCCGGAGCTGCAATCACCGCCTATTTCCTATTAAGGGAACCTTCGCGCCATGTTACCGCTGTCAGGCAAGCGGAACTAAAATTTACCGATAAAAGAATCCTGCCGTTTCTGATTTTGTGGTTTGGTTTTTTCTTCGCTTTTACCTCACTCAATTTTATCACCGCCTTTTACATAGAAGATCGATTCAATTTAACGGAAACGGCGGATGTGGTCCGAATAGCAAGTGTCGCTCTTTTGTGCATGGGATCAACCGAGGTTTTTATCCAAATATTCTTGCTACAGATCATAAAAATGCCACAGATAATTTTGTTGCGCCTTTGCTTACCCATGCTCGCAGCGGGCCTACTGGTAATAGCCACAACTACTTCTATCAGCGTTCTTTACTTCGGTTATGCCTTCATCGGTCTCGCCTTCAGCTGTGCCAATCCAGGCATTAGTGGGGGCGCCAGTCTGAGCGTCAAGCCCCACGAACAAGGTGCGGCAGCAGGCTTTGTTGCCTCTGCCACCACAGGCGGCGTGTTACTTGGACCTGTTATAGGCACTTCACTTTACGGGGTCTTCCCGACTCTTCCGCTGTTATCCGGCGCTGCTTTAATAATGCTGCTTGCTGTCTACGCGCTTTTCGTCAAAGTTCCGGACGTAGAGCAGGATGCCATCGGCTAAGTTAGGGGCTTATAAAAGGGTGGTGCCAATTCAGTGTCTGCTTGTGGCTGAGGCTGTTGAAAAAGCCGGGCGGGTATGCCGACTAAGCTATGCGCCTGCATCTGCGACTTGATACGAATAGCCCCTCCAGATCTAAGCCAGAGCTGACCAACTATGTGGGAGTCGTGTTTTCAGTGTTACAAAGCCCGAGGCAATTCAAGAAGAATCTAAGAGTGAATTTCCGGTAATTATGATGTCGGTGGTATTGTGACTATCAGCAATCAGTCGGTGAAAGGATTGAGATTTTTAATCAACCGTTGCCGACGACACGAGATTCTCTAGACTTCATCTCCTCGGGCGACATCATTTTGATGCCCTATAACCCAAACAGTATCGAGGCAGAACATCGCAGATCTTTTTGGAAGCGCTTGGTATGGGCAAACCGGTCATCGTAACGGCCAGCACCTGGATGGAGGCCGAGCTTGGGAAACTCGATCCGGACTGCGGCATTGCCGCCGACCATAGCGGCAAAGAATTTGCCGAAGCCATGCTCGGACTCGAAAACCGTCTTGATCAGTTCGCGGCACATGTCGCGGCACTCGCGCTGAAAATCAGATCGCTCCACAACGCCAAGATTTCCTGCGTGTACTCCTTGCCTGAAGTTTTGTAGTGATGAACGGTTTGGTGCCCCTGGTCTGACTCGAACAGACACATCGTTGCCGATACGTGATTTTGAGTCACGCGCGTCTACCAATTCCGCCACAGGGGCTCCCCGCAGGAAAGGCGGCGATCATACCTGCCGGGAAGGTCCCGTCAACAGACTGTGGAGCGGCCCTTCGCATCATTTTTAACCATTTGTGGAGCATACTCGAGAACAGCAATGATACCATGCAGCCTGGATGGGGAGGTAAAACTCATGAGTGATCACACAGCCGTTGAGGGCAATCAGGCCAGCGCTACGGCAGCTCACGACAAAATATCTAATCTCCTCATTGCAATCGGCCGCGACGCCGCGGCTGACGAAATCACCGTTGGCGAACTTGAAGATGCGTTGGCAGAACGGGTGTTTGGCCTGCTGCTGCTAATATTGGCGCTGCCCTGCTGTGTCCCATTTCTCTACGGCGCACCTCAGGCCATATCACTGCCGCTATTATTTGTCGCAACTCAAATAGTGCTTGGGCGGCGCAAACCCTGGTTGCCTAAGCGCCTCAAGCGGCACAGTTTTTCAGCGGACGGCTTTCGGCAAATGGCCGAGAAGGCGGCGCCCTATCTTAGGTGGTTCGAAGTAATCAGTCGTCCGCGCCTGATCTGGCTCACCAAAGGGGTCATGAAACAAATACTGGGGCTTTTCATCATTGTTTTTTCCGCTTCGATTGTGGTCCCATTTCCTTTGACCAACACGGTGCCTGGTTTTGCGATTGCCATCATGGCGTTGGGCTTTATCGAGAAGGACGGGGTCCTGCTCGTGTTGGGCTGTCTGATCGGCACAGTGTGGGTCGCCTTTCTGGTAACCTTGGCAGGCGGTATTTTTATTCTCATTCAGGAGGGCTTAAATTGGCTTTTCTAAGAGCTTGGGTCTCTGTCAAAGCGATAGCAACACTCCTATATTGAGTGGTGATGGATCTCAAACGGCATATGGCGGCCTATCCAGTCCCCTGGATCGCCTTGGGCGTAAGCATTTTAATGCTTGCCGGTGCCCACGCGTTTGAGAATTTCGGCGGGCTGGAACCTTGCCCTCTGTGCCTGCGACAGCGAGAAGCCCATTGGGTTGCTGCCGGCATCAGCCTCGTGATTTTGGCCGCGACCTGGCGCGAGGCGCTTCAACCGTGGCGCCTCGCGCTCATGGTGGGTCTTGTGGCGGCCTATGTCGTGAGCACAGGCATTGCCGGCTATCATGTGGGGGTCGAACAAAAATGGTGGGATGCGCCCACATCATGCGCCACCAACACGGCCGACACCATCTCTCTATCCGACATGCTGGAAAGGCTTCAGCACCGCGCAGCAACGCCGTCTTGCGATAATATTCCCTGGTCATTCCTAGGCTTGTCTATGGCAGCCTACAATATGCTTTTCTCGCTCGGTCTTGCCGCGCTGGCCGCCTTTGCCTTTCGGCCTTACTTGCCACTGTACCGACCGGGCAAAGACGCCCCATCGACGTAACACGAGTAGAAATCAAAATCGACGAACGCAAGCACTGGGACACCGCGATCGAGGGAGTTGCGGAACAAGCGCACGCCTATCCGCTGGTCACAGGCGCCATCAAGGCGGCGTGCCGCCTCGCCATCAGGGCTTCCGAGAAAATTTAGATTGAACAATCGACGCCTATGGCTCGAGTTCGCTATCCCAATAGAGATAATCCTGCCAACTATCGTGCAAATAATTGGGCGGGAAGGCGCGGCCGTTGCGATGGAGTGTCATCATATCCGGTTTGAACGGTTTCTGGGCAGGATGCATATGCGCATCGAAGCACCTGCGGCTACCCTTTTTTAGATTGCACGACGCGCACGCGGTGACCACATTGTTCCACGTCGTCCGGCCACCTTTTGAGCGAGGGACCAAATGATCGAACGTCAAGTCGGACTTCAATCCGCAATACTGGCAGGTGAAGCGGTCGCGCAAAAAGACATTGAACCGAGTAAACGCCGGTTGGCGTTGATGTGAAATATAAGTCTTGAGCGAAACCACACTCGGCAACTTCATTTCAAAGCTCGGCGAGCGCACCACTTGATCGTATTCGCTTACAATGTTGACGCGCTCCATGAAGACAGCCCTGATCGTGTCCTGCCACGACCACAGCGACAGGGGGAAGTAGCTCAACGGCCGATAATCAGCGTTGAGAATGAGCGCGGGACACGCATCTGGATTGCTTACGTTGACGGTCACGCCAAAACTCCACTATCAACCAGTCCCCAAAATTAACTAAACTTTTGTTTGAGGGCCGGAACTGCGCAAAGTATGGCCAGGTTGTCAATGCAAGTACAGCCCGGGCCCTACCTTTCATCATAGGCAGTTCGATATGACCAAAATGTCAAGGCAAGAGAGGGCGATCTTGTTAGGCCGGGTTCGTCGCAGATGCAAAGGAATCCGCTAAAAACCGACCACCTAATTCCACACCGTCGGGCCCGATATTGTGGGGCACGCCGGGGGACACATGCCATTGCGCCGTAAGTCCCGCATCACCCAACTGGTTGACCGTCGCATGCAATGCCGCAATCGGGATCATCGGATCCAGTTCACCATGAATCAAAAATATCGGCGGCTTGACGCGTAGCTCGTCCTGCAGATATTCAGGCTTTGCGAGCATACCCGAGAAGGCTAAGATCGCAGCCGGGGCGACAGCACGGCGCACGCCAACATGAAGCGCCAGCGTGGTGCCTTGACTAAAGCCGACCAAAGCCAATTGCCTTTCATCAAAACCGAAGCAGTCGAGTTCCTCATCGATAAACTCATTCAAGATGAGTGAAGCACTTGTCACACCGCGTGCAGCTGCCGGCATCGGATCCGAACGATCCATGGGAAACCACTGATAACCACCGGGGGCCACGGGCATCGGCTCAGGCGCATGGGGTGAAACGAAGGCCGCATCGGGCAACAAGCTCCGCCAGGGCTCCGCGAGGCCGATCAGATCGTTGCCGTTGGCACCATAACCGTGGCACAGGATGACCAATTGTTTGGCCGTGCCACTCACGGGTAGGATACGGGGTCCATCAAGCGTGCCCATGTACTTTTACCTATTTCTTTGTTCGTCGTATCCGAGCGCTCATTCCCACAGGGGTCGCCTTTTAACATGGCGATAGTAATTCCAAAGAATAAGGGCCGCGACGCCCCTGAGCGGTCGCCACCGTTCGGCCAGTTCATCCATTTCCAGTGGGTCGGGACGCTCTTTTAAGCCCTGCACAAATTGCAGCGCCGATTGAACCGCGATATCGCCAGCGGGCCACACGTCAGGACGTCCCAAACAAAATAGCAAATAAATTTCCGCCGTCCAGCGTCCAACCCCCTTCACGCACTGCAACGCTTCCATGGCTTTCTCATCAGGTAGGCGAGAGAGAGACGCAAGATCAAGCTGGCCGCACGTGACAGCTTCCGCGAGCGCCCGACAATAGCGCATTTTCGGAGCGCTCAGCCCAACTTTGCGTAACTTCGCGTCAGACAGCGACAAAATATAATCCGGGATCGGAGCGTCAACCGGCTCAATGAGCCGGCTCCAAATGGCCCAGGCGCTCGCCGTCGACAATTGTTGCTCGACGATGATCTTGAGCAAACTGGCGAAACCCGCTGGCCTCATTTTGAAGCCAACGGGCCCCGCTTCGTCCACCGCTCGGCTCAGATGCGGGTCGATCGACGCCAAATATGCCACGGCACGCTCTAAATCGGCGCGGCGTTTGATGCGCGTCGGTAATTTGCCCTGTTTATGCACTCCCATATTCAAACGATCTTAACAAACGCAGCGTCTGTATCAAAAACTTTGGCAATTTTTGATTCAATCAGGCCAGGCAATGGCCAAAATCTTTTATACTCGCAGACAACATTCAAATGGAATGAGAAATAAAAATAACAGGTGATGCAAATATTTTAGGTTGTGTGGACCGGCGAAACGTTTTGAGCGGTACAGCTGCCCTCCTTGTCTAAAAATACTTCAACTTCATAAAAATTTACAACCTAACCCGCACGTCTACTCATCGAACGGCCATTCTCTCTACGGAGAAAAAGCAGTATAAAATATATTACAATCCCGAGAAATGACTTCCACGCCCACCTTGCAAAACACACGTTCCTCGATGATATCTGGCGTCACTTCCACCCCCACATCGATGTAGTTAGGAGCGCATTGATCCTGATAAGATTTGAAGGGGATGTTGGCATAGTGTGCGTAAAGAAGTTGTCTCTTAAAACCAAGAGTCCGACGAAAACCAGAGCTAAGAAAAGCTTATGATTGTACACCGAAAACGAAAAAGGGCCGGCCACTGAGATGAGTACTGCCACCGTTACGCGATTTGCGCCAAGCCCCACGGGCGCGCTCCATCTGGGACACACGTATGCGGCGTTGGTAGCTCATGATTTGGCGCGAGAATCCGGCGGGCGCTTTTTGTTGCGCATTGAAGACATCGACCAAGTCCGCTGCCGACCCGAATTTGAGAGCCAAATCCATGACGACTTGGCCTGGCTTGGGCTTACCTGGGACGAGCCGGTGCGGCGCCAGTCGGACCATATGGATCACTATCGTGCGGTCCTGGCCCACCTCACGGGCCGAGATTTGACCTATCCTTGTTTCTGTACACGGAAGGAAATCGCACAGGAAGTAGCGGCCATGGCTTCTGCGCCCCAGGGGCCCGAAGGACCGCTCTATCCCGGCACCTGTCGCGGCCTCAATCAGACCACACGCAGCGGCCGGATCGAATCAGATGTGGCCCACGCGGTGCGCCTAGAGATTGACGCGTGCAGATCTGAATTGGAACAGCCGCTCACATTTGAAGAACAGGGGCAAGGCCCCAAAGGGGAGACCGGGACTATCATTGTCGAGCCGTCGCTGTTTGGCGATATCGTCTTGGGACGGAAGGATGTGGGCGTAAGCTACCACTTAGCTGTCACCATCGACGATTATCTCCAAGGCGTCACCTTAGTGACACGGGGAGAGGATTTGTTTTCCACCTCACACATTCAGCGAGTCCTGCAATCCCTTTTAGGTTTCACCGTCCCGGCCTATCACCATCACCGACTGATCCGCGACGAAACCGGCCGACGCCTTGCCAAACGTGATAAAGATAAAACCATTGCCGCACTCCGCGCCGCCGGTGCCACACAAGACGACGTGCGCGCGATGGTGGGGCTCCGCAGTTAACATTTTTGGGTATGCTTTAATTCAACCGCCAATGGATTTCCGGATCAAGCCCAGTACTGTCCAGCTTATCGGGCTTAAGAGGACGGAACTTGTTTAAACAAGGCTAATGAAGGTCTTATCGTCAGGCGTCTTCTTTGACACGCTGCGCCAGATCGATCCCTGGCAGGCCGTCTAAGCTTTCCCAATTGCTCTCGGCAATACCCGTTTCGATTTCAGCGCATGTTTTGCTTCCGACATAGTTTGCTGCCGCATCACGATGCTTTGTGAATTCGTAAAGCGGCACGCCGAAGCCACATGAATCTGAAATACGCGTGACGTCAACGCGAACGATCGAGCGGATATAGGGCACAGGTGAAAACTTGGCTAGGAGTTTGTTGAAATCCGGATGCTTGGGCTCGATCGCTTCGCCCTCCCCATGGAACCGATAAATTTTAGGCGGGCCTTCAAATGCGCAGAGCATAATGACGATGCGTTTGTTCTCTTTGATATGGGCCATGGTCTCGATGCCGCTGCCGGGAAAGTCCACGTAGGCAATCTGGTGTGGGCCGAGGATCCTTAATGTATCGAGACCCTTGGGCGAACAGTTAACGAACCCATCGCCGGCCAAAGGCGCCGTTGCCACAAAGAATATCTTTTGCTTTTTTACCCACCTCACGATCTTGTCGTCGATGGCGTTATACACTTTGCCCATATTTGATTCTCCTTCGTGCCCCTAACTACCTCTGCCCAGCAATCTATTGCAAGCGTCCCCGACAAAATCTTGCAATGAGTGGGCACATCCTTCGCGATGGGCGCTTCGCGTTGCTAAGCACTCCCTCAGGATGAGGGTTAATGCTGAGACTATCCTCATGGTGAGGCGAGCACAGCGAGCGCCTCGACCATGTAAGGCCACGCCAAACGAACTATAGGCCAACTCAGCTTTGCACTGTTGGCTCGGATCCACCAATCGTTCAAGCCCAGAAAGGTTTCAAAGGACCCATCGCCAACGACCCGTCAGCCTTCGCGCCGCAAATGGTAGTTTGGGCCGAACGCGACCCGGCTTGATAAAAATCCATCTTTACGGTCGACGAAGCAAACCTAGAACTAATTCAAATTGTCATCCCCGCAGCACTCTTTGCCTACGTCGATTCACCAACACGCTTCTGGATGACATCGTCAGCTATCTTTTTATAGAGCAGAGACGCAACGACAACAAAAAAGAAAGTTCCCAGAATGTCGTATGCTGTAATTACAACTGCGACAACGCCTGAATGGACGATAAAGAGGAGCGACCCTTTCACCTGAGCAAATAGAGTGACAAGTGTTAAGAGTGGAATTAGATACAGAATAAATGTGGAGAGGAGGGCTTTGAAGATGAGGGGACGATAGTTGCGAAGATCCGGGAGAGCTTGACGAAATACCGGCAATTTATCAATCGCAATAAAAGGGAAAATCAGTAGGTAAGGTGCAAAAAAATACAAACTAAAGAGAATCGCTGGGATAAACAGAAAAGAGATGGTGGACCCCAAGCTAGCTGAAAGAAAATTCAGAATCGTACTAGAGAGGACTATCGCGACGACCAATCCCATAAATAAAGAGATCAAAAGACCAACTGCGGCAAACATAAGTTCGCGAATTCCAATACCCGTGTATAGGCTGATTTCATTCTTGATCTTGCCGAGAATCACATACCGGTGAGTCGCGACGGCGAGTACTGTTCCTATTACAAGAGACAAAACTAGAGATGCAAAGGCCAAGGGCAAAACTAGAATTCCTACGTCGTCGGTAAGAAACTTAACAAACGCAAAGATTGTTAATGAAACATACGCAATGCGACTTATGCCGACAAAAAATCTGCGATTATCAACAATCAACCTTAGAGCATTGCGGATAACAGGTGCCGCTTTAGTGTCTATTGCCAAGGATTTGCGCCGTTGCCTGAGAAGTTTCAGTTGAAGACTAACACCTATCTGGCTACAGCGGCGGTCTTTTCCACCAACCCCACAATCTTGCTTATAATCCGAGTGAGGTCATAGTCTTTGGGGGTGTAGTGGCGGCAACACCTTGGGATTTAAGTTTGGCTTCGTCTTGCTTAGGGATTATACCGCCGATGATGAGGGGCGCATCAACGCCTAGGCTTTTCATCTTGGCAAGAACGTCTTGGACGAGCGGCACGTGGGAGCCGGACAGGATCGAGAGCCCGATCACGTGAACGCTTTCGTCCAGCGCGGCGGTGGCGATTTCTTGCGGCGTCAATCTGATGCCTTCGTAAACCACGTTAAAGCCGCAATCGCGGGCGCACACGGCGATCTGTTCGGCACCGTTGGAATGGCCGTCGAGAGCTGGCTTGCCGACCAAGAGTTTGGGGCAGCGGCCGAACTCATTGGTGAGCACCTCCACTTTTTTGCGGACTTGATCGATTCTACCGCTATCCCGTGAACCTCTTGCCCCACGGCCCAACCTGATCCTCCTTTTACCCCACTCGCATGTAAAATGCGAACGACTTGCGCTTTGTGCAAAGTTCGGTAACGTTGATAGGAAATAAAAGACCGAAAACTCACATGGTCAAACTGAACAAGATCTATACCAAGATCGGCGACAAGGGCACAACGGGGTTGGGTTCAGGCGCACGTGTGCCAAAATACAATCTGCGCATCGTGGCTTACGGCACAGTTGACGAAACGAACGCCGCGTTAGGTCTAGCCCGGCTCCACACCAAAGGTGAATTGGACGCCGCCCTGGAGCGCATTCAAAATGACCTCTTTGATCTTGGGGCAGATCTTTGCGTACCAAACGATAAAAAGGGCGACGAGGCGCTTCGCATTGTCGGGGCGCAAGTTGAGCGGCTGGAGTCGGAAATCGACGCCATGAACGAAAATCTGAAGCTGCTGACATCATTTGTGCTACCGGGCGGCACTCTGGCCGCAGCGCATTTGCATATGGCGCGCACGATATGCCGCCGCGCAGAACGTCTGATGGTGGAGGTCGCGGAACAAAAGGACGAAGACGTCAACGAAGCGGCGCTCCGCTACATCAATCGCCTGTCTGATTATCTGTTTGTGGCCGCGCGCGTCGCCAACGACAACGGTGCAAGAGATGTGCTCTGGATTCCGGGAGCAAATAGATAGAGCATATCTAGCGACAGCACCGCTCGAATACTCAAACAAATCCTCGACGGCAATCACCGCACGGAAGAAAACAAAGAGCGCGATGCAAGCCAGGGGCTCGAACAAAGACAAAACGCCCTATGCCCTTTCTTCCTTTGCACGACAAAAATATGCTGAAATTCATTCCGTTTCAGCGGGTCACTGTCAGTTTGATTGCGGTGAATGTTCTCATGTTCCTGTGGCAGCTGCAGCTCAGCCAAGACCAATCGCTTTTGCTTGATTATACCGGCGGACTAATCCCTGCCGCTCTGATGGGTCTGGCCACTAGACCACCAGAATTTGCCTTCATACCGCCGGAATTGACGCTTGTGAGCTATATGTTCCTCCACGGCTCTTGGCTCCACTTGATCGGCAATATGGTGTTCTTGTGGGTGTTCGGTGACAACGTCGAAGACGCCATGGGGCATTTGCGATTTCTTTTGTTCTATCTTCTCTGCGGCGTGGCGGGCGGGTACCTGTTCGCGCTCACCGAGCCGAACTCAGATATTCCCATGATCGGGGCGAGTGGGGCAACGTCCGGCGTTATCGGCGCTTATTTACTCTTGTACCCTCTGGTCAAAGTCTGGGTCCTGCTGTTGCTGCGGATTCCGCTTCGCCTCAGGGCCTATTGGGTCCTGATGGCCTGGTTTGCCGTTCAGCTCTACTTCATTATTTCCGGCGGCGAACAAGAGACCGCCTGGTGGGCGCATATCGGTGGATTTGCAACGGGAATGGTGCTTATTCTTTTCTTGAGAAGGCGGGGTGTGAAACTATTTGGCCGCGGATCCACGCCAGAAGTCCACTCCTCGGTCTAGTTCTTCATTCAACGGCTGCTCAGGCAGTCATTGACAGATTCCAACCTCCCCAGTAGTTTTTCGCACTGCAATAAATCAAGGTGCAGTGCCGAAGAAGCCCCGCCGAAGGGCTTCGCATGCGGGAGCCGGCTTGGAATGGCGGGCCGGTCTAACGGAGCAGATTCCAATGAAACTGCTGGTGGCCGTCAAACGAGTGGCCGACTACAACGTCAAAATCCGGGTTAGACCAGACCAAACAGGCATTGATCTGGCAAACGTCAAAATGTCGATGAATCCGTTTGACGAAATCGCCGTTGAAGAGGCGATCCGGCTTAAAGAAGCGGGCACAGCTAGCGAAATTATTGCCATCTCGATCGGCCCACAACAGGCTCAAGAGACCATCCGAACGGCACTCGCCATGGGGGCGGACCGAGGCATTTTGGTCAAAACCGATGATGTGGTCGAACCCCTCGCGGTAGCTAAAATCCTCAAAGCCGTGGTCGAGGCTGAGCAGCCCAAAATGGTTATTTTGGGAAAACAAGCCATCGACGACGATTGCAATCAAACAGGCCAAATGTTGGCGGCACTTCTAAATTGGCCGCAGGGTACGTTCGCCTCAAAAGTCAACATCGGCGACGGCCAAGTGGATATCACCCGCGAGATCGACGGTGGTTTGCAGACTGTGCGCTTTAAGCTGCCGGCAATCATCACCACCGATCTGCGCTTGAACGAACCCCGCTATGCCTCGCTTCCTAACATCATGAAGGCCAAGAAGAAGCCGATCGACACGAAGGCGCCGGAAGATTATGACGTCGATATTTCAAATCGGCTCACAGTGCTCAAAGTTACTGATCCGCCGAAGCGCGAAGGGGGCGTCAAAGTCGAGTCCGCCAAAGAACTGGTTGAAAAATTGCGTAATGAAGCGGGAGTGATCTAATGACCAGCCTCGTCATCGCCGATCACACCAACGCCGAGCTCAAAGATACAACTCACAAAGTGGTTACGGCGGCCCAGGCGCTGGGCGATGACGTCAATATTCTCGTCGCGGGCAGCGGCTGCGCTACCGTCGGCGAAGCGGCTTCAAAAATCTCAGGCGCCTCCAAAGTTCTCGTGGCAGACGCCGCCCAGTACGAAAAACAATTAGCCGAGCCCACGGCTGCACTCATTGTCGGCTTGATGGGCGACTATGACGCGGCGCTCGCGCCGGCGACAACCACCGGCAAGAATATAATGCCGCGGGTTGCTGCACTTTTGGACGTGGCACAGATTTCTGACATTACCACCGTCGAAAGCGCCGATACATTTATCCGTCCAATCTATGCGGGCAATGCCATGGAAACGGTCCGGTCGAGCGATGCCAAGAAAATCATTACGGTACGAACGACCATGTTTAAAGCGGCCGAAGAAGGCGGATCAGCCGCTGTCGAAACCATTAAAGCCGCAGCCGACCCGGGTCTTTCAAGTTTTGTAAGTGAAGAACTGACCAAGTCGGACCGCCCCGAATTGACTGCCGCCGAGATTATCATTTCAGGCGGCCGCGGCATGCAGTCCGGCGAAAACTTCGCCATTTTGGAAAGCCTTGCCGATAAATTAGGCGCGGCTGTAGGCGCATCTCGCGCGGCGGTTGATGCAGGATTTGTACCCAACAACTATCAAGTTGGGCAGACTGGCAAGGTCGTAGCGCCCGAACTTTACATCGCGATCGGAATTTCCGGAGCAATCCAGCATCTGGCTGGCATGAAAGATTCGAAAGTGATTGTGGCGATCAACAAAGACGAAGAAGCCCCTATCTTTCAAATCGCCGACTACGGGTTGGTACAGGATCTCTTTACTGCCGTCCCAGAATTAGAAAAAGAATTGGAAGCCATCAGCCTATGAGCGGGTACGACGTCAAGACCGTCGGCATTATCGGTGCCGGCCAAATGGGAAACGGCATTGTGCACGTGTGCGCCCTCGCTGGCTATGACATCGTCCTAAACGACATTGACAAAAAGCAGCTCGACAGGGCGATGACCACGATGGAGCAGAACATGTCGCGCCAGATTGCCCGCGGCATCGTGAGCAAGGATCAAAAAGCGGAAGCTCTCAAGCGAATTACGACGACGACAAAACTCGATTCTTTCAGTGATGTCGACTTCGTTATCGAGGCGGCCACCGAAAACGAAGAAATCAAAAAACAAATCTTTGCCGACGTTTGCCCCCATTTGCGGCCGGAAACGCCTGTGGCGACTAATACCTCGTCTATCTCGATAACTCGGTTGGCCACATCAACCGACCGGCCCGAAAAATTTATTGGGGTTCATTTTATGAATCCTGTACCAGTGATGAAGCTCGTGGAAATAATCCGGGGCATCGCCACTTCAGAAGAAACCTTTGAAGTAGGTTTGGGAATCGTTGAACGCCTCGGCAAGACCGCTGCCGTCGCCGAGGACTTTCCCGCCTTCATCGTCAATCGAGTCCTGTTACCTATGATCAATGAGGCGGTGTATACGCTTTACGAAGGAGTAGGCACGGTCGACTCCATCGACACAGCGATGCGATTAGGCGCCAACCATCCCATGGGGCCACTACAATTAGCTGACTTCATTGGTCTCGATACCTGCCTCTCGATCATGCGGGTGCTCAATGAAGGCCTGGCGGACACAAAATACCGACCTTGCCCTCTGCTGGTAAAATATGTCGAAGCGGGCTGGCTGGGGCGCAAGACGGATCGCGGGTTTTACGATTATCGAGGCGATGAGCCGACACCGACTCGCTAGAGCATTTCCAAGATCATTTGAATCATAAAAATACTCTAGATTCCTAGTTTGATCGCGTTTTCGGACGAAAACCGGGTCCACTTTTCCTAAAAACTCTCTAGCCCGCGGGTAAGAAGTCTCTAAGGAAGTTCACGACTTCGGGGCTGTCCCATTCGGCGGGGCCGGCCAGGCGCCCAATTTCATTGGCGTTCTCATCCAAAAGAATAGTGGTCGGTAGTCCTTCGGCGCCTAAGGCTTTGGCCACTGCGGAGGTTTTGTCGTTGTAGGTCTTGAGATTTTGGATTCCCAATTTGTCCATAAATTCGGCCGATTTCTTCAATCCTGCCCGATCAACGCTGATCACCATCACTTCGAAATTGTCGCCGCCCAGTTGTGCCTGAAGGCGGTCGAGCGACGGCATTTCAAGCCTACACGGCCCGCACCACGTGGCCCAAAGATTAACCAAAGTGACCCGGCCCACCTGGTCTTTCAATGTGACCAGTTGGCCGTCGGGATTAACGAATGGCATACTGGGGGCAGGCTTCGGCGGCACCGTCTTCTCAAATTTGGATAGGAATTCGCTTCCGCCCCCATCCAGCGATCCGCCGCTACCATTGCCAGCAGCGCTCACGATGACGTATAGGACCGCCACAACGCCTAGCACGATCATGGATATCAGGCCTGCGACTACGAGCCGGTCCGACGTCCGGCTCCGCGCCAGGCTGGAGATGAAAGCATTGATATGACGAAGCAGGCTCAAAAGTCGATCTCCAAGGCAAAAGGCCAGTCCCAGATCTGGGGCGGGCGATTTACTGGCGGTCCTACAGAAATTATGGAGCGCATAAACAGCTCCATCAACTTTGACAAGCGTCTTTTTGCCCAGGATATTGAGGGATCAAAGGCGCATGCTGCCATGCTTGTCGCCCGCGGCATCATTACAGCCCAAGACGGCAAAGACATTCAAGATGGATTGGACAAAGTTCGTGCCGAAATTGAGGAGGGACGGTTTGATTTCAAGCCAGCGCTGGAAGATATTCATATGAATGTTGAGGCACGACTCAAGGACCTGATCGGCGAGACCGCCGGACGGCTGCACACGGCGCGTTCGCGCAACGATCAAGTTGCAACCGACTTCAAACTGTGGGTGCGGGAAACGCTCGACCGTCTCGATGGCTGCCTGAAGGATTTACAGTCGGCTCTTGTGGACAAAGCAGGCGCGCACACAATGACAATTATGCCCGGCTTTACTCACTTACAAAACGGGCAACCGGTGACGTTTGGGCACCATTGTTTGGCCTACGTTGAAATGTTTGCCCGCGATCGGGGGCGACTAGCGGACGCACGCCAGCGACTCAACGAAAGTCCACTTGGTAGCGCCGCGCTCGCCGGCACGTCGTTTTCCATTGACCGCAACCAAACGGCCAAGGCCTTAGGCTTTGACGGGCCGACGCGAAATTCGCTCGATGCGGTATCCGATCGCGACTTTGCGCTTGAAGCGTTAAACGCGGCGGCAATTTGTGCCGTTCATCTATCGCGCCTAGGCGAAGAGTTGGTGATTTGGACATCGGCACCGTTCGGTTTTGTATCGCTGTCGGATGCGTTTACGACGGGATCGTCGCTCATGCCGCAGAAAAGAAATCCGGATGCGGCCGAGCTTGTCCGCGCCAAGAGCGGACGCATATTTGCAGCCCAGCTTGCGCTTCAGACTGTATTGAAGGGCTTGCCGATGGCCTATTCCAAGGATCTGCAAGAGGACAAGGAACTCACATTCGACGCGTTTGATTCACTTGAAATGTGTATTTTGGTCGCGGCCAGCATGATCCGGGATCTCACGGTAAATGCGGCGGCTATGAAGGCGGCAACTCAGCATGGCTATACGACAGCGACAGATCTTGCAGATTGGCTCGTGCGTGTACTGAACAAACCGTTTCGCAATGCCCATCGCATTGCAGGGCAGCTCGTGGCAACCGCCGAAAAACGAGGCATCGCGTTGGATGAACTAACACTTGCCCAAATGCAGAAAATCGAGCCCGGAATTACGGATGATGTGTACTCTGTACTTAGCCTGGAAAAGTCCGTGGCTAGTCGCACAAGCTTTGGAGGCACGGCCCCCAGAAATGTAGCCGCCCAAGTTAAAGAGTGGAAAAATAGGTTGGCATGACTAGAAATCTTTCGTTTGTCACTTTGCTTGGGATAGGCGTCCTGCTAGTTAGCGTGGCTGTGACGGGATGCGGCGTCCGAGGCGGACTGGAACCGCCACCGCCCAAAAAAGAAGACAAGCGCGACGAGAGCGCCCTTGAAATCGAAGAGCCACACGCGCGCACCTAGGTTTAAACGTAGACCATGCATCACTTTGATTACCGTAACGGCGTGCTTTACGCCGAGGACGTGACGATTACCGGATTGGCCGCGTCGGTAGGAACGCCATTTTATTGCTACTCGTCCGCCACACTCGAGCGGCACTACAAAGTCTTCACGCAGGCCTTTGGAGGCGATGACACGCTTTTAGCGTATTCGGTCAAAGCAAACTCCAACATCTCAGTCATCAAGACGCTTGCCGATCTAGGTGCCGGAGCAGATGTCGTATCGGAAGGCGAACTAAGGCGCGCGTTTAGCGCCGGCGTGCCCGCAGCCAAGTGTGTTTTTTCAGGGGTTGGCAAAACACCTGAGGAAATTGCTTTTGCACTCAGCCACGAGATTTATCAGTTCAATATCGAATCAGAACCGGAGCTGGTACGACTGAGTCGTATTGCCTCCGAAATGGGAAAGACTGCACCGGTTAGTTTGCGCGTCAATCCGGACGTTGATGCGCAAACCCATCACAAAATCGCCACGGGAAAAGCAGAGAATAAATTTGGCATCCCCAAGTCACAGGCACGCGACGCTTATGGTCTCGCGCGGCGCTTGCCCAACATTCAGGTGAGCGGGATTGATGTGCATATCGGCAGCCAAGTCACGGACCTTGAACCTTTTGAAGCCGCCTTTTCAAAAGTCACTGAGCTGGTGTCCGTTCTGCGCCAAGATGGGCATAGCATTGAACGACTCGATCTTGGCGGTGGATTGGGAATTCCCTACGATAGCGATGACGAGACCCCTCCTCACCCCACACACTATGCTGACATGATTCGGCGCGTCACGAGCGGGCTGGACGTGCAGCTTATTTTTGAGCCGGGCCGTGTCATTGTCGGCAATGCCGGCATTTTGATTAGCAAAGTCTTATACATTAAGGAGGGAGACTCGCGGCGTTTCTTAATACTGGACGCTGCGATGAACGATCTTATTCGACCGACGCTGTATGCCGCATATCATGAGATCCGGCCAATTAGGAAACCGTCCAAAAATGCCACAATTTCACCTTTTGACGTGGTCGGTCCGGTCTGCGAAACTGGTGATGAGTTCGCACGCGATCGTGAATTACCGGAATTGGCGCCCGGTGATCTCGTAGCGATCATGTCGGCTGGCGCCTATGGCGCAGTACAGTCGTCAACCTACAACACGCGCCCCTTAGTACCAGAAGTTCTGGTGCGCGGCGGAGACATGTCGGTCATCCGCAGTCGGCCCAGCTACGACGAAATGATGTCAAACGAACAGCTGGCGCCCTGGCTAAAATAACCGGTCACACTTAGGTGAGGCCCTTGGCCCGTGACTGAACATAACCAGACACCCATTCCCCATAACTTACCAAGAGGCGTAAACGCAAAGTTGTCGCTTGCCTGCACCGTAATTCTCTGGGAGCGGATCTGGCCTGCGCTTTGGCCGGCAACGGGAATTCTAGGCGTCTTTTTAATCGTTACACTCATTGAGGCGTGGAGTTGGCTGCCAGTTTGGCTCCACGTCACCGGGCTTGTTTTCTTCGCCAGTGCTTTGGCTTTTGCGCTATGGCGAAACTTGGCATCCCTCACGATGCCGACCCGTGAAGAAGCCGTGCGGCGCCTGGAAACCAAGAGCGGCATGCAACATCGGCCTATTTCGTCCTACGAAGATAATTTGCCGCCGAGGCAAAATCGAAAGCCAGTTGACGCAGGCACGCAATCCCTCTGGTCTGCCCATCGTCAGCGATTAATGAATACGATCCGTAATGTACGCGTGGGACGACCGAGGTCAGACTTACCCCGACGAGATCCCACCGCTTTCCGATTTCTTGTGGGTCTTATTTTTCTCCTTGTCCTACTCGCGAATGGTCCGGAGTTGCCGCGAAAGCTGAACTTAGCTCTTGATCCAAGCAAGGCCAGTGCGGACTTTAATGCGGTGACTTTGGACGCATGGCTCAATCCGCCATCCTATACCGGCGAGCCGCCCATCTTTTTGACGCGTCCGGAAGCCGATATTACCGGCAAAACGCCGCTTTTGGTTCCGCAGGGTTCGAGCTTTGTAGCGCGTGTCCAAGGTTCAGAGCACACACCAACGCTCGATATCAAAGTCGCGACCGCGGAGGAAACCGAGGCAGCTGCCGACGAGGAAGTGCCAGGCTTTGAGGAAATCAGCACTCAGGAGTTCGAATATGCTCAAACGCTAGAGCAGGATCTGACTCTCACCATTACCGACGGCCGTCAGGAACTGGGATCTTGGTTATTTCGCGTTCGGCCCGATGAAATTCCAATCATAACTTTTGTAGAAGATCCGAGCGAAACCGAACAAAAGATCCTCAAAATACCCTTCAAGGTTTCCGACGATTACGGCGTGATCAGCGCGCAGGCCCGAATTGAATTGGTGGCCGAGAACACAAGCGCGGAGCCCAAAACGATCGAACTACTGGACGATGAGTCCGCGGCACCCACGCAAGTGACGGCAGATAAAAAAGAATCGGGTGCGCTGGAGGTGCAAGAAGACGCGGTCCTTGTAGTGCCCGGAGGCGCATTATCGGAACCGGTTAGCATCAATTTGCTTTTGCCGTCGCTGCGTACTCAAAAAGCAGAAGAAACCGTTTACCACGACCTGACTGCGCATCCTTGGGCCGGCTTGGAGGCGACGATTGAATTATCGGCGCAAGACGAAGCCGGACAATGGGGGTCCAGCAAGACCGTCACATTTATGCTTCCGGAGCGCACATTTCAGGATCCTCTGGCGAAAGCCATCTTTGAGCAGCGTAAATATTTGGTCAAAAACCCTCGGGCAATTAAGCGCGTGGCACGCGTAATTGATGCGCTGACAAAATTTCCTAAAAAATATTTTACGGACATGACTGCTTATCTAGTACTTCGAAGTATCCATTGGCGCCTTGTTCATGCCCGCAGGTCCGAGGATTTGGAGGGCGTTTACGATGTGCTGTGGGATATCGCTTTGCGCCTTGAAGACGGCGATCTCTCTCTTGCGGCCCAGGCAGTACGTGACCTTCAGAGGCAATTGATGGACGCCATATCGCAAGGCAAGCCTCAAGATAAAATTAACAAAGTCATGCAAGCGCTGCGCGAAGCCATGCAGGCGTACATGGCCGCATTGGCCCGCGAGTCCATGGAGAACGGCGAACAGCGTCCGATGGATCCGAATGCTCAGATGATGAGCGGCCAGGATCTTGAAGACTTAATGGACGCCATAGAGGACATGTTGCGCACCGGCAATATGGATGGAGCGCGACGTTTGCTGTCTCAACTCATGGACATGCTCGAAAATATGCAATTCGCCAGCATGGGCCCGGGCGGTTTTAATATGGGCGAGCAGGCCATGAACGATGCGCTTGGCCAGTTGGGCGACATGATTGGCCGCCAGCGTGGCTTGCTCGACGAAACGTTTCGCCAAGGCCAAGAGCAGGAGCAAGGTCAGCTGCAAAACAGACCGGGGCAGCAGGGTGACCAAAACATACCTGGACAGCCGGGCGGTAAACCCAACCAGCAAGGGCGGTCGCCGGGTGAACTTGCCCAAGACCAGGAAGCGCTGCGCCAAGAACTAAGCAACATCTTGCAAAGCTTGCGAGATCAAGGCATCGACGTGCCTCAGGAATTGGAACGTGCAGGACGAGCTATGGATGATTCGGGTCAGGAGCTTTCCGAGGGCGACTTACCGGGCGCGGTCGAACCACAATCTGAAGCGATTGATCAATTGCGCCAAGGTGCGCAATCCATGGCACAAAACCTGCTCAACCAAATGCTGGAGCGGCAGGGGATAGCATCCGACGGTAGTGGACCAGAGGGCCGCGATTACGATCCTCTCGGTCGTCCAAGCGCAGCGGCAGGCCCTGAGTATGGCGATTCGGTCAAAGTACCCGAGGAGCAGGATTTGCAGCGGGCGCGCGATATTCTTGAAGAGCTGAGACGACGTGCCAGCGAAATGGGCCGGCCGACCTTCGAACTTGACTATCTCGAACGCTTACTCAAGCGATTCTAGCTTTTTGTCCATTTAAGTGGCGAGCACAAAAGCGATTCGCAACTCCCGCGTGCTTTCCGGCAGGCTTCCGAGCCTCGTGACAAAGGCACCTTTCCCGTCGGGAGCCAACTGTTTCACCGGCGAATCAAACGTCCAATCAAAGATTTTCTGACGCGCCGCGTCGCGCAAGCTCACTCTGATCCGGGGCACCGGCCGGAAGGTGTCGCTGGTGTTGACGACTTCGCCGGTGACCGCAAGCACAAGAATATCACCCTCGTATTCCAACTGATAGGATGTCGTTTGAATTGTCAGGCCTCTGGTGTCGATGGACTCTCCGAGCAAGGCGTAAAGCGTTGCCGCCTTGGGCCAAATTCGAACAACTTCGACACGATATTGGTATCCCGCCGTCACCACGGCCAGGGCGACACCAGCTAACACAACCCATCCCGCAATATGGCCGAACAGACTGAGCTTTTCAGATTGGCCCTCGCCGAAGGCCTTCAATTCGTTTATGTGTGGTTCGTATCCGCTATAGTTCGGTAGGGCCCGCAACGGTGAGTCGTCCGGTGGCTCCTGGAACCAGCTATGGCTGCAGCCGCCACACCGTACCATGCGACCGCTGGGCTGAAAGCTCGCGCCCTCCGCTATATAGCGCGTTGCACAGATGGACAGGTCAATATCATCTCATGTCGCCATCGGTTGAACCGACTGACAAACAGAACCGCTTTTGGTTAATTTATTATGTCAAGACAATTAATGCTTTCTTTCTAAACGACGCCACATGTTAGCTCGAAGGGCAATTGGAGGTAGTAACCGGCGTGGTACGATTTGAAAATGTTGGCATACGCTACGGGATGGGCGCCAAGGTGCTCCATAATGTCAGCTTTCATTTGGAGCCGGGATCTTTTCATTTTTTGACCGGTCCGTCCGGCGCCGGCAAGACATCTCTCCTTAAGATCATGTATTTATCGCGAAGACCTTCACACGGGCTTATCACTATGTTCGGGGAAGATTTGTCGGCGCTGTCTCGTGAGAATTTTCCTGAAATTCGACGGCGAATTGGCGTGGTGTTTCAGGACTTTCGTTTGGTTGACCATTTGACCGCTTTCGAAAACGTCGCTTTGCCTTTACGCATTGTTGGCGCGAGAACCCACGACTTCCGCGAAGACGTGGAAGAGCTGTTGACGTGGGTTGGATTAGGAGACCGTATGGACGCCAAACCTCCCACACTGTCAGGCGGCGAACAGCAACGCATCGCGATCGCCCGCGCCGTGGTCGCCAAGCCCGACCTTCTCTTAGCCGATGAACCCACCGGAAGTGTCGATCCCGATATTGGGCAAAGGCTCGTGGGTTTGTTTGTCGAACTCAACAAGCTCGGTACAACTGTTGTCATCGCGACTCATGATCGAAACCAACTAAGTAAAATGGCAGCACCTATACTGCGTTTGGACAAGGGCTCTCTTTCACTCTGGCCGCCCGCACAATTCGGCCTTGTAGAATAATGGAAGAACCCCAGATCATAGCGTCGACAGATTCCTCCGAATCAAAGTTGCGCAACCTTATCCACTCAGTGTGCAGGCAAACGCGCGTACTGCCTAACGATTCCACTGCGCGTCGGCCGTTGCTTGTGGTGATTTCTGTAATGTGTTTTCTGGCGGCTCTATCGGCCGGAGGTGTATTAGCTGTTAACCGAATCACGCAGGAGTGGACAACCGGATTGGAAAGCTCACTGACAATCCAGCTCAAGACTCAGCCCGGATTAGGGGACATAAGCGAGGCTGCCGAAATCCAGCTCAAACGGATCATCGACATACTCGAAAACACTAAAGGCATCCTTAGTGTCACACCAATCTCCAGAGACGAGGCTGCCCGTCTCCTTGAACCGTGGCTTGGCGCTGAAATATTTGCGGAAGCACTTCCCGTTCCGCAGCTCATCGATGTGCGATTCGAACCCGATAAGGCCCCCAATCTTCGTGAGCTTGAAACCAAGATTTCCAAGGTGGTTCCTGAGGTCAAGCTTCAGGATCACAATCGCTGGAATGATCGCATTCTCACCTTTGCTGACTTCTTGCGCGCTCTCGCGTTCAGTATCATGGCCTTAATTGCACTAACAACCATCGCAATCATTGTTTTCGCTACACGCGCCGGCCTCGCCACTCAGCACGAAATCGTGGAGGTGCTCCATCTCATTGGAGCCCAGGACAAATTTATTGCAAGAGAATTTCAGTTTGAACTTTTAGCACTTGGTCTTAGGGCCAGCTTGTTCGGTGCCGGAGTGGCAATACTAACTCTGCTATTAGCCCCCCATCTCTCGGGGGCTTTTTCTGATCTTCCAGGCGCCTACCTCATTTCACCCATAAGTCTTACCGGCAAAGATTTAATCAACTTACTTCTTGTTCCTGTCATTGCCTGTGCCGTAATTGTTATTACCACGCGCATCACAGTGCTCCACGTTCTTAGCAAAACACTTTGATTTTGGGGACAAGCGGCCCCGCCCATGAATACTTTGGTTAATCGAGTGAAAACCCACGGTCTGAGCTTCGCGTAGTACGGTCGGCACTTTTGCTACGTCATTCACGTTAACGAAGTCGCGTCGGATTCTAAGAATCTTCCGATCTTCGTGTATAATGCTGACTCGCTGACTGTGTCGAGTGAGGCGGCGGAAGAGTAGAAGAGGAGCAATTCAATTTGAGTGAAATTGATTATAAAAAAGGCATTCGTAGCAAAAGCCTTGAGTAATTTTGGATTTGGATCTCTGGGGGCGAAGCATTGAAGTGGGCGGCTCGTAAAGTAAGAAGGCTTGTCGCAGTCCTTGCGAGTTTTATCATACTGGTCTGGCTCATTGGGTTGATCTATTTTGCGAGCACACTGACAAGGGTACGGCCGGAGCCGCCTTCTGCGGACGCGATCGTTGCCCTGACAGGCGGCGATACACGGCTTGAAGAGGCTGTTTATCTCTTAAGGCTAAACAAGGGAGACCGATTGCTCATATCCGGTGTTAATCCGGCAACCACACTTGAGGATATTCAAGAACTAGTCAGCGCTCCGGATTTCCTTTTTGACTGCTGCATCGATGTTGAGCGCGCTGCCGCAAACACGACGGGCAATGCCAACGAAGCAGCTCAGTGGGTTATCGACAATGGGTACTCCTCTCTTATCATCGTGACAGCAGACTATCACATGCCACGCAGTTTGCTTGAGTTTCGGAGGGCTATGCCAGACACTAGACTAATTCCATATTCGATACAGTCGGATCGAATAGATATTGCAAGATGGTGGCACGGCCGAAGCACCATCAGATTCATGGCTTCGGAATATAACAAGTATTTAGCGAGTCTAATCCGAGTACGGATTAATGCCGTAATTAGCTAATACGTTCGGAGGCCGCCCATGCCCTCTTTTCGAGCCCTTCTCTTCAACATCTATATGTACGTTCTAACCGCAGTAACAATCATTGTTTGCTTCCCGGCCCTCATTTTACCCGCGAAACTTATTCAAAAAATCATCAACATATGGGCGCGCTGGGTTCTTGCGGGCCTTCGCGTAATTGCCGGCCTGAGCTATGAGATACGTGGCAATGAACATATTCCGCATGGTGCAGCACTGTATGCGGTAAAGCATCAATCCATGTGGGAGACCATCGCCCTTCTTGCCATTCTTCATAGTCCGGCAATCGTCCTAAAACAGGAACTGACACGAATACCAATGTATGGCCAATTTACAAAGAAGGCCGGAATGGTTTCCGTCGATCGTAACGCTCAAGCTAAGGCATTGAGAACCATGATCTCTGACTGCAGGCGCCGCCTCAAGGAAGGTCGCCCTGTAGTCATTTTTCCTGAAGGATCTCGGTCAGAACCCGGGACAAAGCTACGTTACAAGCCAGGTGTCGCAGGCCTCTATGCCGAGCTGAACATTGCCTGCATCCCGGTAGCGCTCAATTCAGGGCTTTATTGGCCCCGGCACAGCCTTCAGTTTCGAACGGGCACGATTCAAATTGAATTCCTGCCACCCATTGAACCGGGCCTCAACCGAAAGGCCTTCATGAGTGAATTAGAATGCCGGATCGAAGACACCGCCACACGACTGCACAAAGCAGGTCTTGCGACGCTGTGTGAGGAACAGACAGCCTAGCCAAGCCGAGCCTCGACCGCCTGCAATAGGCGGTTTAGCTCCGCGTCCTGTATGCCCATTTCATTGAGATGCCGAACCGTATTCTCCAAATAAGCAGGATTTTGGCCTGACTGTCCCTCAGCACCGACAATTGCCTCGACTTGGTCCTCAAAGTCTAATTTCCCCGCATACTGAAGATGACTTCGATTAACAGTAAAGCATAGCGCTTCGACCAAGTTTCCAATATCCAAAAGGCGCAGGCGCGCTACCGTTTCCACGTAGATCATTGTGACTTGTTCGCGGCGGCGCAAATAGTCGCGCACCGCGTCGGCCTTTGCGCTTTCAACGCGAAACGCGAGGCCCCGGCACGAACCGCCCCGGTCAAGACCAAATACCAAGCCCGGCCATTCGGGCGTCCCTCGATGAACGTACGAATAAACACAGAAGGAGCGGTGATAGCCGTAGAGCAGCGCGGGGTGCCGTTCGACAAAGTCGAAGCCGGGCCGCCACATAAGCGATCCGTAACCAAATACCCACATCTCTTGAGTCATCAGTACGTCCGTGCCATCCAAGAAGAACTTTAAAATCATGTAGCGGCGGAGCCGTTCCATCTTATACTGTAGCTATGGACGACTTGATACGAGTAATCAAATTGCACTGGGGGCTCTATTTGCCTTTTGCGCTGCTCCTTGTGCTTGGCGCCGTATATTCGGCTTATTGGGTCTCCCTATCACGCGAAATCGAAGCGAATGTTGGTGAGTGGGCCGACCGGCAGCGCGCACTGGGTTACAACGTCCAATACAAAGATCTTAGAGTCGGCGGCTTTCCCTTTCGGATTGACATTCACATGAACAATTTCGTTCTAGGTGATTCCACGCACGCAAACGCTTGGTCCTGGTCCATTGAAGAGCTTGTTGCAATCACTCTGCCTTACCGGCTCAATCAAATTCTTGTTAATGCCAATGGTAATCAAAGTTTAGAGTATCAAGAAAGTGCAAAAGCACAATCGCGTTCGCCGCGACAGTTCCGCATTGATAGCTCCACTGAGAGCTGGCGGGCCAGCCTTGTTTTCTCGGATGGCGCTACGGAGCGTCTTGCAATTGATGTGGAGGGCCTGGCCGCACAAAGATCTTCGGCTAAACAAAAGCCAGAAAACATCAAAGCTGATCATCTTCAGCTTCATGCACAGTTTCAGCTTGATGCTGAAGGTAAATCAAAGGTCTATGCCGTCACACAAAACCTAAAGCTACCTGCTCGAAAGGTTTTCGAAACCGTCAACGGGCTAATTGAATTTGCGGAATTGGAAGTTACGCTGGACGAGCTCATCGAAATTCTATCGAGCCGAGATGCCTTCAAAGCTTGGATCGATAGAGGTGGCGTGATCGATGTCTCCAAACTACGCGTGCGGTGGGACGGAATTGATGTCAGCGGTGATGGCACGATCGGATTTGATGATCAGGTTCGACCAACGGGCAGAATCAACATGCTTGTTGGTGGTCATGATCGATTTGTGGACAAACTCTTGGAGGCGCGAGTAATCAATCAAAGTAACGCAGGAATTATTCGCAGCGCATTGACCCTCTTGGCCATCGCGGGAGGCGATCCCCAAGGCCGGGTGAGGACTCAAATAAAGATTGAGAACGGCGAGATTTTTGTCGGTCCCGCCAAATTAGGTGGTGTCACCCCAATTCAGTTAGACTAGCTTCCGCTTTCAGCATCCGATTTATGTATGCGGCTGCGGCCGAAATCCGGTTTGGAAGTTTCCTGGCCCGCTTCAATGATCGAGCGGCGAATGCTTCTCGTCCTCGCAAACAAGTCAAACAGCATTTCACCGTCTTTCCATCTGATCGCGCGCTGTAGTGCTGTTAAATCCTCAGTAAAGCGCGACAACATTTCAAGCACAGCATCGCTATTGTTGAGAAATACGTCGCGCCACATGGTCGGATCCGATGCCGCAATGCGGGTGAAATCGCGAAACCCGGCAGCACTGTATTTAATCACTTCCGATTGCGTCACCGTTTCTAAGTCTGCCGCCGTACCCACAATGTTATAAGCAATGAGATGAGGGACGTGGCTTGTTATCGCGAGCACGATGTCGTGGTGTTTGGCGTCCATAGTTTCAACGCGGCTGCCGCAGCCGCGCCAAAACGCGGAGAGCCGATCGATAGCGTTCTTGTAGGCGGTGGATTGGTCGGTATCCAGAGGCGTGAGGATGCACCAGCGGTCGTCAAAGAGTTCCGCAAAACCCGACAGGGGACCTGATTGCTCTGTACCCGCTATAGGGTGACCCGAAACGAAGTGAACACCAGACGGCACATGTGGTGCCATCAACTCAATGACCGCCTGCTTGACCGACCCGACATCGGTAAGGATCGCGCCCGGAGAAAGATGGGGTGCAATAGTCTCGGTGATCTCACCAAGACTGCCGACCGGCGAACAGAGAATAACTAAATCGGCATCCTTTACCGCGGCGCCCGGATCCTCGTGGATTGAATCGACAAGACCGATGTCCTTAGCCGTATCCCGCGTAGCTTTTGAACGCGCGTGACCGGAAATACGATCCGTCAACGAAGCGCGTCGCATCGCATGGCTCAGCGACGACCCGATGAGCCCCAAACCAATAAGTGCCACGCGGGAAAAGTGCAACTTTGTCTTTGAGCTTCCGTCGGTCATGTTATTTATCCGTGAATTCTTTCAGCGCACTGACAACGGCGTGATTGTCTTTTTCAAGTCCGACGGTCATGCGCAAACAGTGCGGCAGACCGTAAGCGCTCATGGCACGCAAGATCAGTCCTTTGGTCTGCAAGAACCGATCAGCGTCTTGAGCCGTCTTTCCAGTCTCCACCCCAAAATGAATCAACACAAAATTTGCAATACTCGGCGTAACCATGAGGCCCAGCGCCGAAAGCTGTTCGGCAAGCCACGGCCGCCATGTCTCGTTATGGGTGATGGCTGCCTCGACATGAGCGGTATCCCGAAGGGCGGCAATACCTGCTGCCTGTGCCGGTAAATTGACATTGAAGGGGCCACGGATGCGGTTGAGGTAGTTGGCAATTTCAACCGAGCAGTAGCACCAACCCAGACGGATCCCCGCAAGACCGTAAAGCTTCGAAAACGTTCGCGTCATCACCACGCTTGGCGAGTGGCGCACGAGTTCAATGCCCGGTTCGTAGTCGTTGCGCCGCACATAGTCCGCGTATGCCGCATCGATGACCAACAAAATGCGCTCGTCCAGCTCTGTTCTCAGCCGAGCTAACGCGTCCGCCGAAACAAAGGTTCCGGTCGGATTGTTAGGATTGGCCAGGAAGATGATTTTTGTCTTTGGCGTCACCGCCTTGAGGATCAGTTCCGGATCGGCCGTGTAATTGGTTTCTGGTGCGACAACGGGAACGGCCGCATTCACCTGAGCAATGAGCTTGTACAAAAGAAAGCCATGCTCAGTGTAGATAACTTCATTGCCAGGCTGCAAGTAGGCCTGCCCCAAGAGGTACAAAATATCATCGGAGCCGTTACCGCAGACGATTCGACCAGCCTCCAAACCATAATGGTCGGCAAGCGCTTGACTAAGATCCACCGAAGATCCGTCCGGATATAAATGCAATTTATCAGCGGCGCCGATATAAGCCTTTTTCGTTTTAGGGCTTGGTCCGAGCGGCGACTCATTCGACGACAGCTTCGTCGGTGCCACAATTCCGCGCACCGCACGAGAGCCCGGTATATATGGGCTTATATCTAGTATATTTGGTCGAACTTTTAATTTGGTCATGAGCCAGCTCGTGAATTCGAACGCCCGCTGAGATCGATCGGATTGGCAAAGGCGCCCAATAGCATCACGTCCTCAAATACTGAGCGCGAAGGGTCATTACCGAGCGAGAGGCGTTTATCGTTCGATACAACAAAGCCATCTACAGCAACAACAAAGATCCGCCCATCATCACCGATCGAATTGGGGCCCAGCATGATGTCTACGCCGTGAAATCCGCTTGTTTGCAGACTGGCTTGAAGCTCCGCCTCCGATACCTGTGATGCAACTTTAATCGACAACAACGATGTGTCGTCTCCGGAAGCCTCCGGGTCGAATGCCGCAACAATAAGAGCGGGATGGAAATCCAGCGAAGAGGCTGAGCCGTGGATAAATGGCAATTGCGCAACAATTCGAGGGCGATTCTCGCCCATGGCGCTCAGGCTTTTTATCCATTTGCCGTCTGTGGATTGAGCTGAGTTAAAGCTGGGAAGCATCCCAACGCATCCCTTTTCGCGCATGACAGCCTGCAGAATATCGTCAGCGGCCTTGCACAGCGTGAGCGGTGTCAACGCCCCGAAATAAAATCGCGCCAAGTCCCAGTAGCTTTTCGATTGGTCGCCATCAAATACAAAGGCCCCGTAGGGGCCTTGCATATGCGTTGCAGTCGAGATCAACTCGCGCCAAACCTTAACGACGATCTCTGCTGGCAGTTCGCCGCGGTTCTGTGCCACCAGACGCCTCAAAACTTGAGCCTCGCGGCCAGGCCGAATAGCGCTCTGCGGCGCAGCGGCGGTCGCCGCCACCGTTCCGGCTTCAAGGGCTTTGGCCTCGGCGACCTGACGCACAAGTGAAAACCGCTCCACCAGCAAGTCATGCAGCCGATCGTCGAGCTTGTCCATAAAGCGGCGTAATTCGCCCAGACTCGGTTCTTTCTTGACCATAAAGCTACCTGTAACTGGAGGCTTAGACGCGGACCACGCGGCGCCTGCGGCGCGCTCAAATCCCGCAGGCTGAGCCCTGATAGGCCGCTATTCATAAGGGGGGACTTTAGCAAAATCAAAGAAAACGTTGACATTTCAAGGACAAGGGAATTAGCAAGGGCCCCCAAAGGGCGCATAATAGCGATCTGAACAAGGCTTACGGAATACTAACCAGATGGACGACACTAAAACAGAAGTAGAAAGTTTCGGTACAACCGGTCTCCAGGGCACGCGCCTGATACCGGACGAACCCGGTCCCGTAGCCGATTTTGATTCAGACCAACCGCTGATGCTGGATGGCGGAGCGAGCCTTTCGCCCTTTCGAATTGCCTACAAAACATATGGCCAACTGAATGCCGACAAATCCAATGTTGTTTTGGTGTGCCACGCGCTGACCGGCGATCAGTATGCAGCGGGCGTGCATCCGGTAACCGCAAAGCCCGGCTGGTGGGGCACGATGATCGGTCCCGGAAAGCCGCTGGACACGGATCGGTTCTACATCCTTTGCTCAAACGTCATCGGTGGCTGCATGGGGACGACGGGACCCTGCGATATCAATCCGCTGACAGGCGAACCTTACGGGCTCGATTTCCCAGTCATTACGATCGGCGATATGGTGAGAGCCCAAGCCATGTTGCTCGACCAATTGGGCATAAAAGACTTGTTTTGCGTGATCGGGGGATCCATGGGTGGAATGCAGGTTTTGCAATGGGTCGCCGACTATCCGGACAAGGTCTTCTCGGCCGTGCCGATTGCGACATCTGCCTACCACTCGCCGCAAAACATTGCGTTCCACGAAGTCGGTCGGCAAGCCATTATGGCCGATCGGGATTGGCACGGCGGCGACTACCACAATCATGGAACCCGTCCCCACAAGGGCCTGGCCATCGCACGTATGGCAGCTCACATCACATATCTCTCCGAAACAGCACTACAGCAAAAGTTCGGGCGCAATCTGCAAGACCGTGAAACATTTACCTACGGATTTGATGCGGACTTTCAAATAGAAAGTTATTTACGCCACCAGGGATTTACCTTTGTGGATCGCTTCGATGCCAATTCGTATCTCTACATCACGCGCACCATGGACTATTTCGATTTGAAAGCGGATTACGATGGCGCGCTTGCAAACGCATTTCGCGATACCCAAGCGCGCTTTTGCATCGTATCATTTACCAGCGACTGGCTGTTCCCCACGTCCGAGGCCAGACGCGTCGTAAAGGCACTCAATTTGGTAGCCGCCAATGTCAGTTTTGTTGAAATCGAATCGGACAAAGGCCACGATGCATTTTTGCTTCACGAGCCTGAGATGTTTGCAACGCTGAAAGGCTTTCTTAATGCTGCCGGTGTTGCGCGCGGCCTCACGAGCAACAAATAACGTAGCGTTACCCTCATGAACGCGTATACAGGCATAGCCTCACATGCAACCGAACGCGCCGATCTCGTTCTCATTTCGGATTTGATCGAGCCCAAGTCACGTGTATTGGACGTGGGGTGCGGTGACGGAGCTTTGCTCGAGCTGCTCGCTAAAACGAAAGATACAGACGGTCGAGGCCTGGAACTCAGTCAGTCCGGCGTCAATGCGTGTGTCGCACGCGGATTGTCGGTCGTCCAAGGAGACGCCGACATGGACTTGTCGTCGTATCCGGACAAGGCCTTTGACTACGTCATACTGGCCCAAACCATCCAAGCAACGCACAATCCTAGGCATGTTTTGCAGGAGCTTCTGCGTATCGGTGATCGCGTCATCGTATCGCTCCCGAACTTTGGGTATTGGAAGGTACGACTGCTTTTGGCTTTTAGCGGCAAGATGCCAATGACCAACGCACTGGATCAGCCTTGGTACGATACGCCCAATATTCACCTTTGTACGATTCGGGATTTCATCAATCTCTGTGACGATATCGACGTGGTACTAGAGAAAGCATTCGCGCGACGTGCCATGGGGATACCTTATACGTTTCGGCCGCCAGTTCTTTTTGCAAATTTGTTCGCGGAAGAGGCGATCTTCATTCTTTCGCGCAACTTGTGACGTCAGTCAGACCGCAACGTCCGAGCTATACGCTCCACATCTTCCATAACACGCAGTAAATTTCCACCCCACAATTGTCCGATCTGTTGCTCGGAGTAGCCGCGTTGCACGAGTTCCACGGTCACATTGAGGGTTTCGCTTGCGTCGTCCCAGCCGTCGATGCCGCCGCCACCGCCAAAATCTGAACTCAGTCCGACATGATCAATCCCGACGAGCGTCACAGCATAATCAATATGGTCAACAAAATCTGCTACCGAGGCACGGGGCCAATGTTCGTCGAGTTTGCTCCTCTCAACCATATAAACGGATCGTTGCTTGCCCGACATGGCACGAAACTCTTCAAAACTGTCAATGCCGAATTGTTCGGCAAGATTCTTACGTGCTTCCAATTTCTCAGGATCAACCGCCTTGACATAAGTATCAAAAGCGACAATTTGCACGACACCCCCAGTCGCCTTGATGGCCAAAAGTTCTTCATCATCCAAATTGCGCGGGATGTTGACGAAGTGCTTGAGCGCATGATGGGACGAGATGATCGGCGCTTGCGAGACGCGGGCAATTTCGAGCACGGTTGATTTCGCGGCATGTGCCACGTCCACCATAATGCCAACTTTGTTCATTTCGGCTACGACGCTTAGGCCAAGCGGACTGAGCCCACCATGCTCCACATTCACGTCGCCCAATTCGGTTCTGATCGACGACGAATCGGCAAGATCGTTGTGTCCGTTGTGAGTGAGCGACATGTAGCGCGCGCCAAGGGCAAAATATTCACGTAAGAGCCCAACGTCATTCTTTAGTGGATAACCATTCTCGACGCCGATCAGCGCCGCCTTCTTTCCCTCAGCGTGTAGCCGGCGTACGTCGGCCGCCGTCAAAGCCAATTCAATCTGGTCTGAGTACTCATCCATGGCCATTCGACGAATGGCGTTAAATTTGGATTGAGCTTGGGCCTTGGCCGTTGCGTAGTTTTCCTCGGTTCTTTCAGTTTGAGGGACAAAAACGACAAAGAAAATAGCGTCAACTTGACCGTCCATCATTTTAGGAAGGTCAACTTGGAGTTCTGCGTCCTGATTAGGATCTGCCACCGGCGTGGCATACTCAAAAGGAAAGTCGACATGAGTATCGAGCACAAGGATGCGGTCATGAATTTCTGTGGCGGCATCTAGGACGTTCGACTCTTGCGCCTGTGCATCAAGAGCAACCGCCACACTCGCGAATAGCAGAGCCGACGAAAATGCGATCACCTGGTTTATCGCGTTGAAGCCGCACATAATTTTCCCTCGCACAATGAACTAAGGTTTGGTCTTAACCCTCGTCGCGTTTACCGCCAATCATCATCGTCGCCGTCGATATGGGCATCGGTCTCAGCACGTGCAAACGGCGTGGCTCAGCCGTTACGGCGTGGATTTGTTTGCTCGCTTCCAACATCAAAATGCCGGAAAAGCGCGGCCATAACCGAGCACCAACGCTTTCCCAAGCGCTTGCTGAACGCATCATGAGGCCAAAGCCAAAGGGCGGCGCATAAAGGCTTCGAGCCCATTTTACGGGCGTGAACATGGCGTCTCTCATGAGCTGGGTGAGCTGCCCTCGAGAATAGGGCCGCCCGTGGCCGAATGGTGTGCTGTCAACTCGGGCCCACAGGCCGCGGCGGTTGGGTGTAATGATCAATAATCGGCCACTGGGCGACAGAACGCGCCAAATTTCACGCAGTAGCGGGCGCACCGCTTCACTGTTTTCTAAGCAATGGACCAAAATCAATCGATCGGCAAAGGCATCAGGTAGAGGAAGTGAAATTTCTTCGACCAGGCCGGTTGAACTTGCCCCCTCTGTTGGCCAACGACTGACGCCCTGAGTGGCGGGCATGAAGTTCAAGACGCGCTGGGCTTGTGAGCGATAGACTTCAAGATAGGGCGGGGCGTAGCCTAGGCCCACCACGTCCAGTCCTTTCAGATTAGGCCAGATGGAAAGCAAGTGACGCCGCACCACGCGCATAACCATGTCACCCAGCGGACGTTCATAAAAATCTCTGAGATCGATCACGTCAATGTGCATTTTGCCCTGTCGCCTCTTGATTTAAAGCCATCTCAGTCCGATGCTATTCTAGCAAATCACGTCGCAAAATGACGCGTATTCGGTAAACAGCACTGTGGAGGCTTCCTCATGGCCGAACTTGCCATCCATACATTTCCCGCCCTCAGAGATAATTATTGTTACCTTATACACGACGAGACTTCGAACGTGACCGGCGTCATCGATACGCCCGAAGTCGCCGCCATCGAAAGAGCTTTAGAGACGACAGGGTGGCGGCTCACGCATATTCTGAATACCCATCACCATCCCGATCATGACGGGGGCAATCTTGAACTGAAGAAGAAGACCGGGTGCACCGTGGTCGGTGCCCGTACCGACGAGGAGCGCATACACGGCATTGATGTGGCCGTCGGCAATGGCGAAACCTACGCATTCGGCTCTCATGGTGCGCAAATACTAGAAGTGCCCGGTCATACCAAAGGGGATATTGCCTATTGGTTCAAGGATAGCGCCATTGTGTTTGTCGGCGATGCCTTGTTTGCGCTAGGCTGCGGACGGCTGTTTGAGGGCACACCGCAACAGATGTGGGCATCGCTCCAAAAGTTAATGGCCCTACCCGACGACACGAAGGTCTATTGCGCTCACGAATACACGCAGAAGAACGCGCATTTTGCGCTGACGGTGGAGCCGCAAAACGAAGATTTAGTCGCTCGGGCACAGGAGATTGATAGGCTTCGAGAAGACAACACGCCGACAACCCCAACCACAATCGGATTGGAAAAGTCGACAAACCCCTTCTTGCGGCCCATGAGCGCAGAGCTACAGGCGACGTTGGGATTGCAAGGGGCAGCCCTGGTTGATGTCTTTGCCGAAACGCGGCGCCGCAGAAACAAGTTTTAGAGACATGACCGCCGAAGAGATTATTGCAACACTCGGCCTCATGCCCCACCCCGAAGGCGGTTATTTCCACGAGACCTTTAGAGACGAGCATGCGATCAATGACCGCGCCACATCAACGGCCATTTATTACCTATTAAAGGCGGACCAAATATCCGCCTGGCATCGTATAGACGCCGCCGAAGTCTGGCATTTTTACGCGGGCGCTGCTTTGGAGTTGAGAATCTCTTCCGATGGGGACTCGGCTCAATCGCACCGTTTGGGGCGTGACATTTTGAACGGCCAGCGCCCCCAAATAGTGGTTCCCCATGGTGCCTGGCAATCCGCTCGATCGACGGGCAAATGGACGCTGGTCGGCTGCACCGTCGCTCCCGGATTCCAATTTGAGAAATTTGAAATGGCGCCAGCGAGTTGGATGCCCAAACTCGTCAGCAATTAATTCAATGCCGACGGCGCTATCTTCTTCAAGAAACCGCGGATATAGCGGAAGTTATCGGCGCCGTCGACGTTCATTAACCTTGATCCAAATTGGACTACCTCTGCGTATGACATCTGACAACGTGTCGCACCCACGAGATCTGGCGGTGTTTCGCCGATCAATGCTGCACAGCAACAGAAAACTTGCACTTGCAGCATCCAAGGGGCCAAACTATCTCAGAAAATTATCAAAATCCGGCGCGTTCCCTTGAGGAGATCGCCGAAAAACTCGGACAAAGCTAGCATGGCAGTAGCTGACAACACAGACAATGGCGAAGAGCCTATCACAATAAAAAAATACGCAAATCGCCGACTCTACAACACAGCGACCAGCAGTTATGTGACGTTGGATCATCTATGCGCTATGGTCAAAGAGGGCACCGACTTTCAAGTCATGGACGCCAAAACCGGCGAAGACATTACGCGTTCGGTCCTGACACAAATCATCTTTGAGGAGGAGAGCAAGGGTCATAATCTTCTACCCATTCAATTTCTTCGTCAGCTTATCCAATACTATGGCGACAGCATGCAGTCATTTCTACCTAGTTACCTGGAAATGAGCTTAGAAAACTTCAAGCGCAATCAAGATCAGATACAGAAAACAATTACGACTGCTTTTGGAAGTGCGCCGCATTTCAGTCAGTATGAAGATCAAATTCGTCAAAATGTGAAAATGTTTGAAAATACAATCCACATGTTTTCTCCATTCACCTCCGCCACCGCAAAGGACACACCCGAAGCGGCAGCAACGCCCGCAAGTGAAATGGAGGAAGAAGCGAGTGACGATATAACGCGCCTGAAAGAAGAGCTGATAAAAGAGCTGGAAGCCGTTCGCGCGAAACTTGAAGAATTGACAAATAAATAGATGCTTCCGAAGCTAAAGAAGGCTGCACGAAATATACTCTGGCCCCTTCTGGTTCCGGCTTTTTGGCGGGGCGTCTTCCTGTGCAAGAATCTTATTGGCCGATCCGAAAACAAACGGTCTCAATGTTCTGAAAGACGATCAGGTCGGGAATATAGATGTTTTAGCTACATCACTCTAAATACGTCGCTTATGGATACGAATAGCCGATCCAAGACACTGTAGTTCGATTTGCCGTGTAGTCGCGGACGAAGGTAGTTTGTATTATTTTTTTAAGGAAATTTCACGTTTGCGTATATCAGTTGAGAAAATTGAAAGCGTTAAAGGGTTGAGTTATTCAAACAGAAAACGTCTGAATCTCACGCTTTTCGGATTGCCAAATGACATCAGTCCAACGCTTAGACGAATCGGGCACGAAGTTGACACGCGGTGAAAAATATTTTGAGTTTCGTCATCTTACCCGTCTGACCGTACTGGTGGCGGCAATCTGCATTGGATTGATACTTTTCGTTGATCGGCCCGTTGCTCTTTATATGAGCCAACTCATCGACGGACACACATTTCGAATATGGGACGCCATAACTAAAATCGGCGTTGCCAGCCCCTATTTTATTGTTTTCATAAGTATCTTTCTTGGCGCTCGGTTCATGTTCGTACGAACAGCACCAATGCCGATCGCCGGTTGGTATGCGACCATCGCAAGGACCGCACTGTTTGGGCTGGTTTGCTCAGTAATTGCCGGAATCACGGTCAACCTCTTAAAGTTTGTCATTGGTCGCGCGCGGCCTCGACTCTTTCTCACCGAGGGTGACTATGGTTTCTTTCCGATGAACGCGGAATGGGCATTCAACTCGTTTCCTTCAGGCCACGCTCAAACAGTTTTTACGGTGGCCACAATCGTCGCTTTGGCTATTCCCCGAACACGATATCTATGTTTCTTTGTGGCAACACTCGTAGCATTGAGTCGCGTCATGATCAGCGTGCACTTTGTCAGCGATATCGTATTCGGTTCATTTCTTGGTATTGGTATCGTACTGTTGCTGAAGAGGTGCGCCTATAGCGATCTTGAAACGCTAAGCTTGGAAAAGTACCAAACCACCGGTAAGCAGAACTGAGGGGCATTTCTCGGATTTATGATTCATGACAGAAAGCTACACGCTCGATAGAACGGATCTATCGCTTGCCCACACAATCGATAATGTTAATTTGAAAGACGGCTTTGTTAATCCGGCCAATCTTCTCAAGTGTGTCGCCGCCGCCCCTCCGATATTCTAGATAGATTTGAAAAACACATATTTTTAGGAGGACTAGTCATCATGATTCGAGAGGGATATACCCGCAACTTTCAAATTTACAAGTTGGAAGATGCAACCGATGGCTAAAGGCAGGTACGAGCATTGAACGGCAAAACTGAAATGAAACGCTCGCAGAGCCTAAACTCTCTTCTGTGGTTTGCCGCGGTCACGTGCATCGGATTGATTGCGGCACCGATTTTCATATTTGCGCCGACGATCGACATAGAGGCAGCTCGGTTCTTTACAGGCGAAGATGGCTTTCCCTTGAGCCGTCATCCCCTGGCGGTACAACTCAATCGGCTGATCGTCAGGATGTCCGAGACCGGAATCTTCTTTATATTGTTTGGTCTTGTGGTCACGTTGATCTGGCGCCGAACGTTCTTGGGTCTAAGCCAACAACATTTCTGGTTTTTTATTTTGAGCGTGCTCGTTGCGCCAATACTTGTCGTCAATGCTGTCCTAAAATCCTATTGGGGGCGGGCCCGGCCCTACCAGATTGCCGAATTTGGAGGGGGCCAAGACTTCTCGCCCGCTTTCTTTCTTACAGATCAGTGCGACACCAACTGTTCTTTCGTCTCGGGCGATGTATCGGCTGTCTTTTCTCTCATCGCTCTAGCCATCGTGATCCGGTGGCGTCAAAAACTTTGGGTCTTGTTGGTCATTATATTTGGCTTCATCATTTCATTCACGCGCATGGCCCAAGGCGGCCACTTCTTAAGCGACACATTATATGCTGGCATCATCACCACCGCGCTAATCTTATTATTGAAATATCTTGTTCTCGACTCCCGGATTGCTTTTGGACCGGCCCTGGAGCGCAGTGCGAATTTCATTGTGGATCAAATCGCCATTTTAGCCACGCGGATCTATTTGGCTTTAGGTGGTGGCAAGTCCGCTAAGCTCTCTTTTGCAGACGCACGTTTGGACCGGCGACTTCGTCTGCGGATGGACGGGTGGTTGCAAGATTTTGGAATAGCAAATCTCAAGCCAGAAGCATCTGCCGCAAACACGGCATTTCTACAAGGATCCTGGCGTCACAAGCTATGGATATTTTTTCAAGAAGGCACCGATTACCTCAAAGACACGCAAACCACATCAAATGATAGCCCTTCTGCGGAGCATTCAGAGGACAAGGGTTCCGATGATGGGGCTCAAAGGGCGGTGGATCGTTAAAGTCTAGTCCGCTAGAGCGCTGCCCACTATGACCGATTGTACAACACCTGAGCGTATTGCACCTTCTTGTCTTCCATAGGTATTTTAAAGCGAGAAACAGACTTCTAGCATTCTGTACCCATTGTCATTGACGGCAAAACTGCTGCAGCATCCATCAGAACCCCGAATGACCGTCAAACGCGCCTTATAGTTCTGTTCAAGATCGGACATCAGACGTTTCCTGTCGACTTAAGCTCCTCAATAAGCTCTTTACTCATACCCAAGAGTTCGCCATAGACATAATCGTTGTGCTCGCCAAGCTCGGGGCCGACCCATTTAACCTCGCCCGGCGTATCCGAGAGTTTCGGAAAGACGTTTTGCATTTTAAATTTGCCAATCGTCGGATGTTGCATCGATACAATGGCTTCACGCGCGGCAAAGTGTGGATCGTCAAGCATATCCGAAGCGCGGTAGATCTTGCCGGCCGGAACACCTGCTTCGCTGCAGGTGTCAAGCAACTCGTCAGCGGTCTTTTGCTTTGACCAGTCAGAGATCAAATCATCCAATTCTTTTTGATTCATGCCGCGCGCGGTGTGGCTTTCAAATTTTGGATCTTCAATCCATTCTTCGTGGCCGACCATTTTTGCAAGCCGGCCAAACACAGTATCTTGATTGGCAGCGATAATAACCATTCCGTCTGAACTCGGATAGATGTTAGACGGCGCCACATTGGGCAAAATAGAACCCGTCCGTTCACGGACATATCCACCGATTTGATACTCGGAGATGAGGCTTTCCATATTGGCAAGAACCGCTTCGTAAATGGCGCTGTCGACCATTTGACCTTTGCCAGTTATATCTCGGTTGTGAAGCGCCAACAGAACGCCAAGGCATGCATAGGTCGCGGCAAGCGAGTCACCAATCGAAATGCCGGCGCGGCTTGGTAGTTGTTCTGGGTTACCAATGACGTAACGAAGCCCGCCCATAGCTTCGCCCACAGACGCATAGCCGGCGCGCTGTGCATAGGGTCCGGTTTGGCCGTAGCCGCTGACGCGCGCCATAATCAACTTCGGATTGATTTTCGACAAAACATCGTAACCGAGACCCCACTTCTCCATTGTGCCCGGCCGGAAGTTTTCGAGCAGTACGTCCGACTGCTTCACCAGATCCTTGATAATCTGCTGGCCTTCGGACGTACGCAAATTGAGTGTGATCGACTTCTTATTCCGCGCGACAATGGGCCACCACAAGGATTTTCCGTCGGCTCTTTCCTGCCCCCAGTCGCGCATGGGGTCGCCAGTGCCCGGCTGCTCAACTTTGATGACTTCGGCTCCGAAATCAGCCATCAGCTGACCGCAAAAGGGGCCGGCGAGAAGGACGCCTAGCTCGATCATGCGAATGTCTTTAAGGGGTCCAAAAGTACCGTGTGCTGTGTCGCTCATGAACGCTTCCCGTCTGTTAAACGTGTTTCACTGTTCTTGGAGGCGGACGCCCCACTACGCCTTACCCGAAAACGGCAGTATATACCAAGGTCCCGAAAAAGCGCCCAAGATGTTTATGATTGCCCCGGGTCTTTTGTTGGCGGGCAAAGAACTTAAGTATTAGAGTATAGTTGACTAGCATTCGGGCAAATCCCTAAGGCCCGCGCTTCGGAGAAATAAAGAAATGAGCGATATCAGTGTAGAAATCGTCGAAGTCGGCTTGCGCGACGGGCTGCAGAATGACCCGGCCATGATGAACACAGAGGGTAAGCTTGAATTCATCAATCGCCTTCTTGATGCAGGCGTCAAGCGCATGGAAGTCGCCTCCTTTGTTAATCCGAAGAAGGTGCCACAAATGGCAGATTCGACGGAGCTGATGGGTCTCGTCCCCCGAGACAATGGCGTCAAATACATTGGATTGGCGCTTAACGACCGCGGACTTGAGCGCGCCATCGAAGCCAAGTGCGAAGAAGTAAATTTCGTTGTGGTAGCATCCGACACGTTCGGCAAAAGAAATCAAAACGCAACGACGGAAGAATCGCTCCAAGTTTTCGAACGTATGGTCGGGGTCGCCAATGCGGCAAACACGCCTTGCTCGATCACGATCGGCGCCTCTTGGGGCTGCCCGTTTGAGGGCGAAGTGCCGCTCGAAAAACTCGTTCAAACAGCAAAGCGCGCCGCCGAACTCGGCGCCAGCGAAATTGGCCTCGCCGACAGTATCGGCGTCGCTGATCCTTGGGAAGTGAAGCATCGCATTAATGCGGTACGCGACGTCATCGGTGACGTCCCGATCCGCTGTCACTTTCACAACACGCGCAATACTGGCATCGCGAACTCCTTTGCGGCGATAGAGGTAGGCGTGCGCATCTTGGATGCAAGCACAGGCGGAATTGGCGGCTGCCCCTTCGCGCCCAAGGCGACCGGAAACATCGCTACTGAAGATCTGCTTTACATGTTGGATCGTGCCGGGGTATGCACCGGCGTGAGCACGGAGAAGGTCATCGAGATCACCAAGTGGCTGGAAAACGCTCTGGATCATTCGGTTCCAGCGATGGTCTCGAAAGCGGGACTGTTCCCACAGCCGGAAGCTGCTCGGACCGCAGCGGAATAAAACACTCCGACAGGACGTGATGACAATGAGGTGGGACTAAGCGGATCACTGGAGCAAACCCGCGTTTCAATCAATCGCTGTGCGCGCACCAGACCGCGCCTTCTTGACTTGGTAGACGGGGCCCTGTAATCGCAGAACCTTCCAACCAACGGTTGGCCCCTTCCCGTGGAATCTCGGCCAGCTAGCTGCTAAATGATAGAATAAGAACAAGCGTGGGCACTTTAAGGGAACAAATACTATGTCTTACCGTTTAGGCGTCGATGTCGGCGGCACATTCACAGATCTCCTCCTCATCAATGAATCCACCGGACAGATCCATACGGCCAAGGTGCCGTCCACCCCTGAGGATTCATCGATCGGCGTGCTCAACGGCGTTGAAAAGGTCTGTTTGACTGCGGGTGTCGACCCAAAATCCATCGGTCAGGTCATGCATGGTACGACGGTGGCGACCAACACCATCCTCACGGGCTCCGGTGCCAAAGTGGGGCTGGTCACAACCCAAGGCTATCGGCAGGTTCTCCAGGTTGCCCGCTCTTTTGTTCCCGGCGGTTTAGGCGGCTGGGTCATTTACAACAAGTCGGACAACCTCGCGCCACTCGAATGCACTATTGAAATTCCGGAACGCATCGGCGCTAAAGGAGATATCGTTCACAAACTCGACGAAAAAGAAACACGTAAGAGGCTAAAATCCCTCAAGAACAAAAACATCCAGTCTTTGACGATCTCCCTCGTCAATTCGTTTGCCAATCCAGAACACGAAGAGCGGGTCCGGAAACTCGCCGAGGATGAATTACCGGGCGTGCCTGTTTCTATTTCGTCGGAAGTCATTCCAGAAATGCAGGAATATGAGCGTGCGATTACGACTGTTGCAAACTCTTATGTGCGACCGGTCGTTTCTAAATATGTGCGCAACTTGCGAGAGGAATTAAACAACAGGCTGGGTAAGGCAACGCTTGACATTTTGCGTTCGGATGGTGGCCTGTCGACGGCCGAAGCGGCGGAAGCCTATCCGGTCAACATGCTGATGAGCGGACCTGCGGGCGGCGTATCCGGCGCCTTGTGGATCGCCGAGAAAGCCGGCTATGGCAATCTACTTACTTTTGACATGGGTGGTACCTCGACCGACGTTTGCTTGGTCGAAGACGGTAATGCACTAACCCGACGTGAAACGACAGTGGGTGACGTGACAGTTCGCGCCTCTTCGATCGACGTTCGCACAGTTGGTGCCGGCGGCGGCTCGATTGCCCACGTGCCGGAACTCACCAAAGCGCTACGCGTCGGACCCGAAAGTGCCGGCGCCGTGCCAGGACCGGCCGCCTACGCCGTAGGGGGTGAAGCGCCGACGGTGACTGACGCTAACATTGTGCTGGGTTATTTACCTGCCGAGCAGAAGTTGGGCGGCGATATGGTGATCGACAAGTCGCTCGCTGAGAAAGCCGTTCAACAAACGGCTGATGCTCTTGGTAAACCGCTCAAAGAAGCGGCCGAAGGTATCATTCAAATTGTCAACGAAAACATGTTTGGTGCCCTGCGCCTCGTTTCGATCGAAAAAGGCTACGACCCGCGCGACTTCGCGTTGGTTGCTTTCGGCGGGGCTGGCCCGCTCCACGCTAATGCGCTCGGCATCCTCATGCAGTCGTGGCCAGTGATTATTCCGCCGGGACCTGGCGTGCTGTGTGCCTATGGTGACGCAACGACACGCATCCGCGACGAAGCTTCAAAGACGTTTATCCGTAAGTTCTCCGACACTAGTCCGCAAGATGTGGCGAGTGAGCTTGAAAACCTTGCGAAGACTGCTACGGACGCGATGCAGGCCGGACGCCACGACAAGGTGGCCGACACCCAGTATCAAGTTGATTTGCGTTATCACGGTCAAGGACTATCGCTCACCGTCGATGCCGACCCCACCGAGCTCAAGAGCAAAGGCTTTAATGCGATCGGCGACAGGTTCGACGACCTGCACGAGCAGCTCTTCACGTTCAAGTCGGATTCCGAAAAAGAAGTGGTCAATTTGCGCGCCGTGGTTCAGGGTCAACTAACCAACGTCAGCGCGGAAGGTATCCAATCAGGCGGCAACGACGCCTCAGCGGCCATTATCAGCGATCATTCGATCTTCTATGATGGCCGGGATCATCAAAGCAATCTCTACGATCGGTCTAAGCTTGCCGCCGGCAACAAGATTGCCGGACCCGCGATCGTGATGGAGATGGATTCCACAACCGTAATCCTGCCGGATTATGTCGGTGAGGTTGATCGCTATGGAAATATTCTGATCCGTCCGGCACAGATACAATAGGGGAGAGACACGATGTCCGTAACCATCATCGAACCCAACACCACGCCCATGCGGCGCGTCGATGTCGATACCATCACAATCGATATTATTGAAAATGCCTTGCGCAATGCGCGTGAGGAAATGGATATCACACTGTTTCGCACGGCCATGTCGCCAGGCATTCGCGAGCAGCATGACGCTTTTCCCATGATCGCCAACCTAAGAGGTCAAATGGTCGTGGGCCAGTTCGGCTCGTTCCTGCATGGCTTCAAAGAGGCTTACGACGGCACCCTCGAAGAAGGCGATATCATTTTCACCAACGATCCCTATTCGTGTAACGGCGCGATCAGTCACTGCAACGACTGGCTCCTTATCAAGCCAATTTTCAAAGATGGACGAATGATTGCCTGGGGCTGCCATTTCGGACACATGACCGACATCGGCGGCAAGGTGCCGGGGTCGTTGCCGACGGACGCAAAGCAGATCTTCGAAGAAGGCATTATGTTACCGCCGACAAAGATCTACAAAAAAAGAGAGCTCCAAGAAGAGATCCTGAACATTCTCCTGCGCAATTCGCGCACGCCCGAATGGAACAAGAGTGACGTCATGGGCGTCATCGCCGCGTGTAACGTCGCCGAACGCCGCTGCATCGAGATTGCCGAACGGTTTGGAGACGACGTTTTTTATTCTGCAATGGAAGAACTCCTCGACCGCAACAAACGCGCCATGGGCCATCTCATCAAAACTACGATCTCCGAGGAAAAGCGCTACTTCGAAGATTATGTCTGTGATGACGGCATGGGCATGGGGCCCTACAAGCTTGCGTGCACGCTGTGGCGTGAAGGTGACAAGGCGATTTTTGATTTCACAGGCACCGACCCGCAATCGATCGGCTCGATCAACTTCCTACTCAATGGCGACATGTTCAAAATGTTCGTGGGCACGTTTATGATTGCGGTGTTCGATCCGCAAATTCTATTCAATGACGGCTTTTATGACCTAATGGAAGTGAGATTGCCCGAGGGCACACTGCTCAATCCGGTGCGGCCAGCAGCCTTATCGTGCCGGACTCACGCCTTGGGCCGCATCTTCGACCTGATGGGCGCAACGCTCGGCCAGGGCGCCCCAGATTTCTTGTGCGCCGCTGGCTTCTCCGACAGCCCGCACTTCATGTATTCAGGATACGACCGCAACGGTGAATGGTATCAGCTCTATCAAATCGGATTTGGCGGCGTACCGGGTCGACCTGCGGGCGACGGACCAGACGGACACTCAATGTGGCCAGCATTTACCAACGTGCCCAATGAATACATTGAGTCCTACTTCCCGTTGCGTATCGACGTTTATGAGACGATCACCGACTCTGGCGGCGCAGGCTTCCACCGCGGCGGCAACGCCGTGCGCGTCGGTTATCGCTTCTTGGAGCCCGGCGATATTTCCATCCATGATGACCGTTGGCTCACCTATCCGTGGGGCGTCACCGGTGGCGAGCCCGGAATGAGGAGCAAAAAGATCCTGGTCCACGCCGCCGACGGCTCAGAAGAGGTCTTGCCGTCCAAGTGTGATCGCATTCAAGTGAAGGAAAATGACCTTCTTTACTTCGAGACGTGGGGCGGCGGCGGCTGGGGCGATCCCTACAAACGGCCAGCCGAAAAAGTGGCTCTTGATGTGGCGCGCGGCCTGGTCTCCAAGGAAGGCGCCAAGAGATACGGAGTCATCTTAAAAGATAATCTTTCTGTCGACCAAGGCAAAACCGATAAACTGCGCGCCACGCTCTCTAAAAAACGGGGTGACCCCAAACTCTTCAATTTTGGCGGCACCGTCAAAGAACTGAAAGCCCGCTGCAAAAAAGAGACGGGCCTCGAGCCGCCGGAAACGCCGGTGTTCCTCAACTGGTTCACAAAAGGCGAAGGCAAGGTGCAAGCGGCCGAATAATCGTCCTTATGCGGATGTACAAAGGGGGCCGCCCGTGAGCGGCCCTTTTTTACCAAAGACGTGTTGACGCCAGCTGGGCTCCTTCAACAAGAGAGCCGAGTTTTGCCCACGTAATATCGGGATAGACCGTGGGATAGCCGCTGAAGGTTGAAAAGCCGCAATCGGAACTTGCAATCACGCGCTCGCGGCCGACGACGTCGGCATAGCGGCAGATACGTTGGGCTACCACTTCCGAGTGCTCGATATAGTTGCTTGTTGAATCGATAACGCCCGGCATCAAGACCTTGTCGTCGGGCAAATCAACGGACTGAAAGACGTGCCATTCATGCTCATGGCGCGGATTGGCACCTTCGAGCGAGATTGCCGCCGGCCTAGCTTTCAAAACCAAATCGACAATCGCCTCTAGTGGAATATCACGGTGATGCGGGCCTTCATAGTTACCCCAGCAGACGTGAAGCCTCATGGCCTCTGGCGCAATGTTTGCGGTCGCGGCGTTCAACACTTCCACGTGGCGCACAACGACATCTCGAAACTCCATATCGCTCTTGTCCGCATAGGCCATGTGGCGACCCATGGCGAGATCGGGGCTATCAATTTGAACAACAAAACCAGCGTCGACAATCGCTTCATATTCGGCGCGCAATACGTTTGCAATAGCCTCCAAATATTCATCTTCCGTATCGTAAAATTTATTGCGCTGAAACAGACTGACGACGCCCGGTGAGGCCGCATTCATGAAAGCCGCCTTCGGATGCTCCGCGCGTACCGCCGCATCGAAATTTGCCAGATCGTTGCGCAATGGCTCTTCGTCTTTGACACCGACGGGACCCTCACAACAGGGGCCCGTCATCGATGGGATAACGCCGCCGACTTCGACCAAGCGCCGCGCATAGTCCTTGTAGTCGGTGAGATCATAGGCGCGGTGGCCGATCGTCTCGCCTCCAAAACCGTCGAGCCGCTCGGTTACATAGGTGGCGTAGCTGGGCTTGCTCATTTCGCCGTCGCTGACAATGTCGATGCCCACCTCCACCTGTTTAGCCACAACGTTTCGAACGGCTATACCAATTTTATTTGCAAGGGAGACAGCGTCGAAAGACTTGCCATCGGCCTTCGCCAGCATCAAATCAAGCAGACCTTGAGGACGCGGCAGGCTACCGACGTGAGTCGTCAGTATACGGTCTTTGCTGAGAGGCATTGCAGTTACCATCACTCGCTCCTGTCAACTTCCTTCAGCGCCTCATCGTTGCGCCAGGGCGATAGCCGTGAAACCAACGGGGCACATTATCCTGGTAGCGGCGATAGGTCTCCCCGAAACGCCTTTCCAAACCACCTTCCTCACCAAGAATGAAGTAGGCCGTATTGATCGCAAAGAATAGAGCAGCCCAAAGTACCAGACCCCGCGAATTAAGGAAGATTGCTTCGGCAATCATGACGAACAAGACACCTGTAATCATGGGATTGTGCGCATGACAGTAAGGCCCTTCCGGGACAAATTTTTTGGGCGGGCCCCCAGGGCGCCAGCGTGCCCTCCCCCTCGCGCGAAACAGCCTCACCGTCCAAACAAACAGGGCAAAACCGAATGCGGCAAAGATGAGCGCGATGAGAAAGAAAAAACTAAAAAAGGCGACAGGAGCCGCTCCCAGCAATGTGTCGTGGGTCCGCCATAAGATGAAGAGGGGAACGATGACCAGGCGCTGTGCCGGGCAGGATTGCGATGGCCCTAAGATCTCTCTTGGTCATAAAGCCATATCAACATAGCTGTGTTGCGTCGTCTATGACGCAGCGCCTATAAGATTCCAATTTGCATAGGCCGCACATGTTCCACAGGCATTCCTCCGTTGCTAATGAAGCCGCCGCCAATCTCGCTGGCGCAATCCCGCAACCGTGGAATGTAGTCCTGAATGACTTGCTCAGGCGTCAAAGCCGAGGTCATAAAACGCATGGTCAGGCAAGCCAATATTTGACCTTCGGACAGAACGGGAACAGACACGGTCGTTTCGCGATGAGCCTCACGCATGTAGAAGGCATAACCACGTGTCCGGATTTCACCGAGGATACGATCGACGAGGCTAGCCTCCCGAGCAAAGGAATCATTTGGAGATTCCGATTGAGAGAGGATCTTTAGAATCGTATCTCGCTGTTCCTCGGAGCAATACGACATATATACTCGGCCTGAGGCACTCCCCAAGATCGGCACACGGTGGCCGGCGGTATAGCGTTCCAAGGCCAACGGACTGTCTTTGTCAGTCGTCTCGCGGACCAGCATCGAGGTGCCGGACAAGGTGGCAATAGCGACCGGCCAGACGATTTCCCTGCACAAATCGTCAATCTGGGGCTTTGCGATTTCCCGGATCCAAGGCTCATCCTCAAATCCATCACTGAGTGAGCGCACACGTATCGTTGGACGATACCGGTCGTCGGCTGAATCGCGCACCGCATAGCCACCAACGCAAAGGGTTTCAAGGATCCGGTACGCTGTGGTACGAGGCAATCCCGTCTCTTCGGCGATTTCGGTAACGGTTACACCGTTGTGAGCATTGAGGGATTGCAGGCTATCAAGTCCCCGTAAGAGAGCCCGTATGGGCCGAATTGAATCTGATTTGCGCTTGTCGGCACCGTTACTCAGTTGTGGCATGGATTAAATCCTATTCACTTTACAGACACCAAGTATCTCAACACAAAGGCATAACCCACCGGATTAATTTACAGACGGGCGTATTAAGCTAAAAATCTTTAGTTGGCTTCCCAAGCCTTTTGACCGTTTCAGCGGTTACGTGGACGATTTGCCCTTGCCCGCTCTTTGGTTCTTTTATCTTGGTTATGATATACAAAATCCGCCTGTCGGTCAAATCTAAACCAACACAAGATGCAGACAAGCTTGGATCTTACCTCTGTGCTGATTAACTTTCGCTACTTTTGTAACGCTCGGTCTCAATGCCAGGGGTTGGGATGACCCCCCAAATTCTATATGAAGGAGCTTGATGACCCGATGCGCCATAATCCTTGTCTGTGCGGTGGGTCTGCTCGGCAATCTCATACCAGCGCCGGCGCAGACCATCATCGGCACCGTGGCCGCGACGGATAGCGCAGACATATCGTGGCAGCCTTATTGGCGCCTATTTCAAGAACGCGCCCGCAAAAACGGGTTAACATTCAAATACCAAGTAACTGGAGACCGAGACACCGAAAGCAATATCCTTACGGATCTCCGCCGCGGCCGCGTTGAGATTGCCGCGCTGTTGTTGGATTCACTCATCGATACTGTTCCCGAATTTGCAGTTTTGTCTGCGCCGTTTCTTTTCGAAAACGAGCAGGTTGCAGAATACGCATTTGATGTGCGACTTCTACCGTTTCTGAATGAAATTCTTGAAGAGAAGGGTCTGCACGCGCTGCAGTGGGCGGAAATAGGTTGGGTCCACATATCGGCTGATCGCGCTCTCGTTTTGCCCAACCAAGCCAGGGGCCTCACCCTTCGGATCGCAAACAATATCGCAGAGCGCGAGTTTCTTGCCAGCCTCGGCGCATCTCCTTTGGCGCTCGCCCTGAACGAAATCGAAGCGGCCATTGAATTTCAAGCAGATAGCGCAGAAAAGGGATTGGATGGCAGCCTTATCACCGTGGGCGGTCACTACTACATCACATCTGACCATTGGTCCTCGCTAACTTTAACGAATCACAGTTATAAAGTGGGGTTGTTTGTCGCCGATAAGACCTGGCTTGAGACGCTAACTGAAAGTCAGCTGGCGGGAATTCGTGATGCGTTGAGCGGGTCATCGCAAGCGCGCGCCAACAGGCGGCTTCAAGCGTGCAACTCGCTGGGCTTCATGGCAGACACCGGAACGGAAGTGATAACGTTGACCGTGCCCCAACGGCAGGCTTGGGTTGCCGCTGGCCTTGCAGCACACGGACCCATACTCAAACGCATCGGAGGGCGAGCTCAATTTCTTTATGACGCTATCAATGCCGCCAAGGAATCGTTCCTTGAGTCATCTGAAGCTAGCCACACAATCAATTCTGCTGATAGCCCAGAAAACTCTACCGGATCCATTTCAAACCAGCTCTAAGCAGCTCTCGGCCGCAGCGGATCATGATGTGCCGCGCGTCCACTCATCAAATGCGCAACCCCACTGGGGGCCAGCATCACAGACCGTACGGCAAATAGCGCCAGAACACACATGCTGGTGAATGTGAGGGTCAGGATTGAATGGTGAGGTTGAAAATTCTTCCAAAAGTATCGCAGGAAGCCTTTTATCTTGTGCAACTCGATCATCCGGCTATTGGTAGTGGTGCCCACGTCATGTCGAATTTTGACATGTGGGACAAAGTACGTATGGCCTCCCGCCGCTTGAAAGCGGAAACAAAAATCGACGTCTTCAACATGCAGAAAGTATCCCTCATCCATCCCGCCGATTGACTAATAGTCTTGCTTGGGAAGCATCATGCACGCCCCACTGATGACAGGCATTGGAATCGTCTTCGTGGGACTGTCGTCTTCGTTCCGGTTAAAACGGGCAAACTTGGAAGAATTGGGCGCGAGTCGATAAACTTGTGATCCTTCGACTATGCAGACCAAGGCGTCAGAAGGTCACGTCGAGCACCACGCTGTTCGCTGCCGTCGGGATTGATGAGTTTTGCGCCAAGTATCCCCGGATGTTCACGGTTTTTCCTTCTCGACGGAGATCACGCAGAGCATAGGGCGGCAACTGAGTATCAGGATTTAAAAAAAAGAGTAACTCACCTGACGCATGGCGGGCGCCAAGATTACACCCTCCAGCAAAACCAATATTGCCATGACCGGAGCATATTCTAACCCGGCCATCCTTACGTGCCAGATCGTACAGAGTGGCGGTAACGCTGCCCGCATTCCCGTTGTCCACAACAATGAGCTCAAACGAAACGTCTTGCTCCAGTATGGATTGGATGGCTCGGTCGAGAAGAGGGCCTGTGAAATAGGAAACGACGATGACGCTAACTTTTGGTGCGACGTTTTCGATTTTGTATTTTTTTAGTACCATGTCTTCTCAGGCCAATGTTCGGTCTCATCAATAAACGCATCCATTGTTGTTAGCCACTCACTGCAAAGAAGAGCTGGGTTTGAGTCTGGCGCTGGGGTATTCGCCGACCAGTAAATAGCCCAAAGCGCCAATGCACCATGCTGACGCTACCCAAAACACGTCCCAGGTACCTGTCCCAAATACGGCAGGCGCAAGAATACTAAGAGCTGAGGCCGTCAATAAAGCCGCCTGCAAAGGCGTTTGAGCGTGGCGTAAAATACAAATGGCAACCGCACATAAAAGCCCTGCAAAGAAAATGGCTCCGACAAGACCCAAATGAAGCCACGTCAATAAGAAAATATTACGAGGAGGAGATAGAAAAGATGTGTGGAGAGGAATGACACCGTCGCCCAGTTCTGTTTCAATTGGAACATTTGATTGGAACCCAAAACCAAATATTGGACTTTCGAATATTTTATCAGCTGTATTGTGCCAAGCTACCAACTCCAGAGATATGGGTCGAAGCCAATTAATTTGACCGTCCGGCTCCGGCGCCAACCAAATATGAATTGTTGGCGCAAGCACTAAATAAATTACCGAGACAATCGCAATCACAGAAACACCTAGCCTAGCGCGCCAGGAAACAAACAAAAATGCGGCACCGCCAACGGCAATCGATACCAAGCCCGGAAGTGTAGATAAGAGAAAGCATCCAATCGTGAGTCCGATAAGACAAACAATTATGAAGAATTGTCCAATCACAGGTGCTGCCTTAACTCGGCCCGTGACAATGAGCCCAATGAGCAGCCAGCAGAGGGCTACATAAGCCGCTGCGCTTTGTCCTCTAAGCGGGACTTGCTCGCTGACAAATTGATCCCAGATCAACAAGCCGTCGACGGTAAGGGTTAGTGTTGCAATCAGCAGAAACGTGATCGTCGTCGCGACGAAACTCAAGACCGCACCCGTCGCGACGAGGCTTCTTTCGTATTCACTGAGGTTTTGAACCGTAAAAAGGAGGTGACAGCCTAGTATTGAAACTACGGCAAGCTCAATTAGCCTACCGGATATTTCGACGCTGGACCACAATATTGTAACAAAGGCCCAAATAATGAGTAGTGATACGGCACGAGTAATCGGACTCAAACTCAGCGCTTGATATTTCTCACGCCATACATCTAACCGCGGCGTCGCTAAGACCCCCGCGATGAGACCATATTGCAGATATTGTGGAATGAGCAAGAAAACGAAAGGGAGAGCAATAAAGATCACATTCAGCACGAACATTTGACGTGGAGCGCCCGAAGCCGTCTTTACCGCATGCGTCCTTAATGAAGTTTTAGTTGCCACACTCGTTAGGTGTCCATCCGCGAGTTTGTGAGTTGTGTCAAATAATCATCATAGCCGCTGTTATGAAGCGGTCCTGCCAATTTTCATAAATCGTTATAGGTCAGCTTCTCAATATTTATGATCGTACTAGACGTTGTTGCCAGATAATGGCGGACCACAGCCGATCCGATGAAACCCGCGCCTCCGTGATAACAATACGCATCACTCACCCCTCGGCCGAAGATCAGGAGGCAGCACCTCTGCGGACAGGGACGCGATCGCTTCGGAGAGCGAGGCCGATTTCTGATCTTTACTGCCCAAGCGGCGCATGGACACCGAGCGTTCGCCCACCTCCCGCTGACCGACGACCAGCATAACCGGCACCTTCGCGACACTGTGCTCACGTACTTTGAAGTTTATTTTTTCGTTGCGTGTGTCGATCTCCACACGTAGCCCGGCGGCTTTTAAAGCCTCAGCGGCCTCCTCGGCGTAGTTATCTGCTTGAGAGGTAATGGTCGCAACAACAACTTGGACAGGCGCCAACCACAGCGGAAAATTGCCCGCATAACTCTCGACCAGAATTCCTATGAAACGCTCAAGCGTCCCCAATATAGCCCGATGCAACATGACCGGCCGATAACGCTCGCCGTCCTTGCCCACATAACTCGCGTCAAGGCGTTCAGGCAGGACAAAATCAACCTGCAGCGTACCACATTGCCAATCACGCCCAATCGCATCTTTCAAATCAAATTCAAGCTTCGGTCCGTAAAATGCCCCCTCGCCGGGGTTGAGTTCATAGTCAAGCCCAACGGATTCAACAGCAGACTTCAACGCGGTTTCGGCGCGATCCCATACTTCGTCCGCACCGGCGCGTGTCTCCGGGCGGTCCGCAAATTTCACGATAATGTCATCAAACCCCAAATCGCTGTAGACGCTTTTAAGCAACGTGATGAAGTTTGCCGTTTCCTCCGTAATCTGATCTTCCCGACAAAAAATATGTGCGTCGTCCTGAACCATAGAACGCACACGCATGAGACCGTGGAGCGCACCTGAGGGCTCGTTGCGATGGCAGCATCCAAACTCGGCCATGCGTAATGGCAAGTCACGGTATGATTTGGTTCCTTGCTTAAAGATTTGCACGTGTGCCGGGCAGTTCATAGGCTTAATAGCCATGAGTCTTGCATCATTGCTCACAATTGGTACGTTTTCGTCCGTACTCGGAATTTCATCCGGTACAACGAACATATTTTCGCGAAACTTCGACCAATGGCCGGACTTTTCCCAGAACACGGAGTCGAGTAGCTGCGGCGTTTTCACTTCCACATAGCCGGCGCTCTGTATTCGTCGGCGAACATAGTTCTCGAGCGCCAACCACATTGCACATCCCTTGGGATGCCAAAAGACCGAGCCCTGCGCTTCCTCCTGCAAGTGAAATAAATCCATCTCGCGCCCTAAGCGCCTATGATCGCGGCGCTCGGCCTCCTCTAACATGGTGAGATGGGCTTTGAGATCCTTGTCACTGGCCCAGGCTGTACCGTAAATGCGCTGAAGCTGAGCATTGCGGGAATCGCCACGCCAATAGGCGCCCGCCAGCTTGGTCAACTTAAAGGCCTTTCCGAGTTTGCCCGTTGACGACAAGTGTGGCCCGCGACACAAGTCCAGAAACGCGCCTTGGCGATAAATTGAAACCTCTTCATCGGGCGGAAGATCCTGAACGATCTCCACCTTATATTGCTCACCAATGCTTTTAAAGTACTCGGCCGCCTGATCGCACTCCCACACCTCTCTGGTGATTGCTTCGTCGCGATCAACAATCTCGCGCATGCGCGCCTCGATTGCTTCGAGATCCGATTCGTGAAACGGCTCATTGCGTGCGAAATCATAATAGAAACCGTTCTCGATCACAGGGCCGATTGTAACCTGGGTGCCCGGGAATAATTCTTGGACCGCTTCGGCCATGACATGAGCGGCGTCATGGCGTAAGAGCTCCAAGCCGTCCGGCGAGTCGTGGGTGATGACTTCCACGGCCGAGTTGTTGTCGATGAGCGTGGACAAGTCTTTCAGTATGCCGTCAATTCTGATGGCAACCGCTTTTTTAGCTAGCGACTTGCTAATGCTCTCAGCAAAAGCCGCACCGCTGACCGGTTTGTCCAGCTGCTTCTCCGATCCATCGAGAAGTTTGACGTTAATCATTGTTCGGCCCTTTCGGCGTTTGCAGAACCGGCGAGTGACCGATGCATATTCGCATGTGTTTGTTTCATCACTTCGCCGGGCGACCACCGACCATATTTCCAGGCACTTAAGATTCCATGGCGCTCGGTCAGGTGATCCGGCACCGGATCAAAGCCGTGGCTTCCCCACGGATGGCAACGGGACACCCGCGCGGCCGCCAACCAAAGGCCCCGCCACGAGCCGTGGCGTTCGATAGCTTCCGACGCATAGGCCGAGCAACTCGGCTCATGACGGCAGGCGTGGCCTAAAAACGGCGAGACAAGCCAGCGGTACGCCACAATGAAGGCGCGCAAGACAAAACCTATGGGATTAATCCTTCTCAACTCTCTCAACTGCGGAAGTCATGAGGCGCTGCCCCGATGACATATTTCTGATCTCTTTAACCCAATCGGCCAGGCCGGACAATCACGCTCTGGCGCCTCGACTCAGATACAAAGATTTTGTTGCGCTATGCCTTGGCATCCTCCCGCGAGCACTGTTCATTCTGGCCCATACCTTTGATTTGATCGATCGCTTTGACCACCGCATCAAAAGTTAACATAACCGAGGCATGGCGCCCTTTGTACTCACGCACCGGTATTAAGATTTCAAGATCCGACCATTTGCCAGCGGGGGGCGGCCCGCCTTCTTTCAGCATCTTGAGCATCATGTCACGCACATTGCGGAGTTCTGAGACCGTCGAACCTACAACGTTGCGTGCCATAATCGAGGATGAACTTTGACCGAGCGCGCACGCTTTGACGTCGTGGGCAAAGTCGGTTACCACATCATCCTCGAGTTTGAGATCGACGTTTACTGTGCTGCCGCACAGGCGACTCACCACCGTAACAGTTGCATCGGGATCGCTTAAGCGCTCCGTTCGAGGAATATTGCCAGCAAACTTTAGAATGCGCGCGTTATAGAGATCGTTGATCATGACACTCAAGATAGGCTTTCGCACGCACTCTTCCTAGTCCGCAATACGCCAAATTGTTCCGGTCGGCAAATCTTCAACCGTAATCCCCATGTCGGCCAACTGGCCTCGAAGTTCATCGGCGCGGGCAAAATCCTTGTTGGCGCGCGCTTGAGTGCGCTCTTCAATCAGCCGCTCGATTTCCGTTTTATCAATCTCTTGTCCGCTGGCGCGTTTAAACCAGTCTTCCGGATCCTGCTGCAGCAAGCCTAACAAATATCCAGCTGCCAGAAGTTGTTTTTTGATCTCGGCAAGCCGATTGGGATCAGACGTTGAATTGGCTTCGCGCGACAGCGAGGCCAATTCTGCAATCGCTTTTGGCGTGTTGAGATCGTCATCCAAAGCTTCAACAAAGGCCGGGGGAGGTGCCGCATCCTTTGCATCAATGTCATTCAGGCGACGCAATGTACCGTAGAGCCCGTCGAGCGTGCGTTGCGCTTGTGTCAATGCTTCGCTTGTCCAATCTAAAGGTTGGCGATATTGCGCACTAATCAACGCCAGCCTGATGGCTTCGCCTGGCGCTTGCTCGAGCAGATCACGCACCAACAAGACATTACCCAATGACTTCGACATTTTTTTCCTGTTCATGTTGACGAAGCCGTTATGCATCCAATAGCGCACAAACGGCGTCCCCTCGTGGGCGCACGTGCTTTGCGCAATTTCATTTTCATGGTGTGGAAAGATCAAATCGTTACCGCCGCCGTGAATATCGATCGTCTCGCCTAAATGGGTCTCGATCATGCACGAGCACTCAAGATGCCAGCCGGGCCGCCCCCGCCCCCACGGACTGTCCCAGCCCGGTTGCGTCTCGTCCGATGGTTTCCAAAGTACAAAGTCGGCCGGATCCTTTTTAAACGGCGCGACTTCCACGCGGGCGCCAGCGATCATGTCGTCTCGGTTGCGTTTGGATAGTTTTCCATAGTTAGAAAACGATTGAATCCTGAACAGCACGTGGCCTTCAGCCTCATAAGCATGACTGGACTTAATTAAACGAGAAATCATGTTGAGCATACTGGAGATATGGTCGGTGGCTTTGGGTTCAATAACCGGCCTCAGCAATCCCAGAGCATCCATCTCCTTGTGAAAGATGGCTGTGTATTTGTCCGTTATCTCCTTAATTGGAACGCCCGCGTCGTAGGCGGCCTCGTTTATTCTGTCGTCGATGTCGGTAATATTGCGCGCGTAGATCACTTGCTCGTACTGAAAATCAAGATGGCGGTAGAGAACATCAAAGATGACCGCAAACCTAGCGTTGCCGATATGAGGGTGGTTATAAACGGTGGGACCGCAGGCATACATGGTGACCCGCCTGGGATTACCCGGACGGAACTCCTCCTTTTTTCGCGTCAGCGTGTTGTAAACAGTGAGGGTCATTTATCCGCGCGTACTCAATGTGCAATCATGGTCAAACCTGCATCGCCATAGCGAAAGCCGTCCCTTAACACAACTAATGAAAACTTGACCCGCGGACAAGCATTGCTTAGAACGTAACATGAACATTTAGGCGTCACGATTTGACCCCTAATCGACAGGTCACTATAAGAGCGCTCTTTGGCGAATTGGGCCATTGCACCTAAATCGGCACAGATTCGACCTATATAGTAAGCTCAGAAAACGTTTGTTCGACCAACCAATAGTTTGAACTATGAGAAAAACCATAGACGCTATGGCCAAACCTAAGCTCATCAAAACTGACGACGCTCCCGAAGATGTCCGGACTGAAAACCGCCGGCCGTCTCGAGAGGAAGCTATGGATGCCGTGCGCACTCTTATTCGATGGGCGGGTGATGATCCGGCGCGCGAAGGTCTCCTTGAAACGCCGGGTCGCGTAGTCCGTTCTTACGAAGAATACTTTTCCGGCTACACGGAAGATCCCGCAGAGATTCTTAGCCGGACTTTTGAAGAGTCCGAAGGCTACCATGACATGGTAATGCTGCGAGATATCGATCTCGAATCCCATTGCGAACATCACATGGTGCCAGTCATCGGCAAGGCACATATTGCCTATGTACCGACAAGTCGAATTGTCGGCATTAGCAAACTGGCGCGTGTCATTGAAATTTTCGCCAAACGGCTTCAGACCCAGGAAACCATGACAGCGCAAATTGGCGATACAATTCAGCGTGTGCTTGAGCCATTAGGTGTCGCGATCTTGATCGAAGCAGAACATCAATGCATGACCACGCGCGGCGTTCACAAGCCTAACGTGTACACGATTACGTCGCATTTTACTGGTGTTTTCCAATCCGATCCTAGGATGGAACAACGTTTCCTCTCAATGGTGAAAAACGACAGTTAGTTTATGCATCAAAGACATGGCAACTGACAGCAAAAATGTATTTGCCCCGCGTACCAGCGTAGAGCAAGTCGAAGAAGGTTACGTTCTTGCGCCCAAGTTCGACGCGGACGGCTTCATTCCCGTCGTCACAACCGATACCAAATCAGGAGAGCTCTTGATGCACGGCTATATGAATGCAGAAGCTCTTCAAAAATCTATCGAAACCGGTGAGGCTTTTTATTGGAGCCGAAGCCGCAATTGCTTGTGGCACAAGGGGGCAACAAGCGGACTGGTGCAGCGCATCGTCGAAATGCGCATTGACGACGACCAAGACTCTGTATGGCTGCGCGTTGATGTGGCAGGCAGCGGCGCCTCGTGTCATGTCGGCTACCGATCGTGCTTTTACCGGTCTATTCCGACCGGCAAACTCTCAAACACGCCTATCAAGCTGACCTATGAAGAGACGGAAAAGACATTTGATCCCAAAGATGTCTACGGTGACAAGCCAAACCCGACCAAATTGTAGGCCTGGGCATTACTGCTCCCGTTTAACGTCAATTCTTGACTTGATCTGGCCGCTGACAAGGTTAATCACGAGAATTTCTTGGCGCGCCGGATTATTGGGAAATACCAAGTGCAACACGAGTTGATCGCCATCAGCATCGCTGTCTTCAATCAAAGCGCCATCGGGCAGAGTAATGCTAAGTTCGCTGGTGGCTTCGCTCGTAGCGGCGGATTGGGAAACTCGCCATAATATTGTTCCAATGAGGACTGTAAGGCCGATAATAATTAAAATGCCTAATCCGATTACCAACGCCTTGAGTCCGTTGTGGCTCGACATGTGATCTGCGGATTGGAGCGGCGTGTTATCAATCATGCAAAAGTCTCAGACCATGTCACAAACTATCACGGTGAGCATCAGTGATGATGAAGCAGGTTTTCGTCTCGATTGGATACTTGCCGAAAAATTGAAAGGGCCGAGCCGGTCACGACTCAAAATATTAATTAAAGACGGCCAGGTTTCGTGCGACGGCGGGACCATAGATGACCCCTCATACAAGGTCAAACCAGAGGAGACGTATGTGGTTCACATACCACCACCGATCCCCTCTGAACCCATAGCACGAGACATTCCTCTCGATATTGTCTTTGAAGACGACCAGTTGATCGTCGTTAACAAACCGGCTGGAATGGTTGTGCATCCGGCCGCCGGTCATTGGACCAAGACATTGGTTAACGCCATTCTATTTCATTGTGGCGATAGTCTTTCCGGTGTAGGCGGCGTTCTTCGACCAGGAATCGTTCACCGTCTCGACAAGGATACGAGTGGATTGATCGTCGTCGCGAAGAACGACCACACCCACACGAGCTTGCGTAAACAATTCAGTGCACACACGATTGAGCGGACCTATCGCGCTTTGGTTTGGCGCGCGCCGCGCCCACTCGTCGGCACCATAGACGTACCCATCGCACGCGGTGGCGCCAACCGCAAAAAAATGGTTGTCCCTAAAGACCCAAAACGCAGACAAAGCAAGGAGGCCATTACGCACTACAGCGTGCTGAGCAAATATGGGCCCGACCAGGAGCCCACTGCAAGCCTCGTGGAGTGCCGACTAATGACGGGCCGGACCCATCAGATCCGTGTCCATCTCAGCCACATCGGCTGCCCGGTGATGGGTGATCCAGTCTATGGACGGCCCCGACAGCTCAAGGGATCAGAAGTGACCGGCCACGAGGCGGACGCTCATAGCGCCCTCAGTGGCGTCAAACGGCAGGCCCTTCATGCCCAGACTCTGGGCTTTTTGCACCCCAAAAGCAGCAAATTAGTACAATTTGAGGCAGATTTACCGAGTGATATGAAGGCATTAATTGACAAGTTGGAATTATTATAAAATAATTGCGACCCCCTTAATTTAGACATCATTAAGGCTTAAATAGATATCAACAACGCAGGGAGTGCTTTGCGCTGCTCACCTGAACAATCGGAACGAAAGAGGGGATAAACCTCGATGGCTCAGGCCAAATCAACAGTACCCACCCTGACACCAGACGGTAGTCTTTCTCACTACCTGACCGAGATCAGGAAATTTCCAATGCTGAAAAAAGATGAGGAGTACATGCTCGCCAAGCGTTGGAAAGAACATGGGGATTCCGAAGCGGCGCATAAGTTGGTGACAAGCCATCTACGCCTTGTGGCGAAGATCGCCATGGGTTATCGGGGCTATGGCTTGCCAATCGGTGAAGTCATTTCCGAGGGCAATGTTGGCCTGATGCAGGCGGTTAAGCGCTTCGAGCCCGATAAAGGTTTTCGCCTGGCGACTTACGCGATGTGGTGGATCCGCGCCTCCATCCAAGAATATGTGTTGCGGTCTTGGAGCCTGGTCAAGATGGGAACCACCGCCGCGCAGAAAAAACTATTTTTCAACCTGCGCAAGATTAAGGGTCAGATTGACGCCATCGAAGACGGCGATCTTAAACCGGAACATCTGGAAACCATATCGATCAAACTCGGCGTGTCCGAGGACGAAGTGACAAACATGAACCGGCGCTTGTCCGGGCCGGACCATTCGCTCAACGCCCCACTGCGCGCCGATACCGAAGGCGAATGGCAAGATTGGCTGGTCGATATGGAAGATGATCCAGAGACCAAGGTTGCCAAAGACCAAGAGAGCAGACAGCGAATCAAGCTGCTTGAAAGCGCGCTCAAAAAGCTCAATGAGCGCGAGCGTGATATCTTGAAGGAACGTCGGCTTTCCGATGAGCCGCAAACCCTCGAAGAGCTCAGTCAAAAGTACAGTGTAAGCCGCGAGCGCGTGCGCCAAATCGAAGTTCGCGCCTTTGAGAAAGTTCAAAAAGCTGTCCGCGTTGCAGCGCGCGAACAAACCGCCCCCGCTGGCGCGTGATTAGCAGGATGATCTACAAAATCTTTGCCGTCAAAAAGCAAGGGTTCCCCGCAGGCCAAAGGGAGTACAGCTCTTCGATGGCCAAAAAAACCATTGCCGAATAATAGAAGAGTGGGTCTGTTCGCATTCTCTGCTTGGCCGAGAGGACTCCAGCGTTTTCATAGTTAGTAATTTACAGCCTTGGCTCTCGGCATATGACGCTTACTTATTGATGAGCTTCCTACCGATTCCATGCCGATTTAATCTTCGTTGCACCCCAATGACATAGACTTCTATCGACTCGTAAGTCTGCCTTTTAAGGGTAATAAAACCAACACAACTACTGGCTTTAAATGCACCAACATAGGTAATTTGTCACAGCCCGCAATAAATTGCTCAGCGGCTTTAGGTGACCCAAACCATTTCAGAAAACTTTTGAGAACATCACGACAGATTTAGGATCTATTAGATTTGATTAAGTATACTTTAATTATCAATCCGTAAACGGATCATGTATAAGAATCATGTCGTCGCGTTCCGGTGAGGTCGAGAGAAGCGCCACAGGCGCACCGATAAATTCCTCAATTCGCTGCACATATTTCACCGCCGTTGAGGGAAGTTCCGCCCATGACCGGGCGCTTTGGGTCGATTCAGACCAACCCTCCAATGTTTCGTAGATGGGTTCGACGCCCGCCTGCGCCCCCATCCCGGCGGGTAGATGATCGATAACCTCCCCATTGAGCCGATAGCCCGTGGCGACTTTCAGCTTGTCCATACCGTCAAGGACATCGAGCTTGGTGAGCACGATGCCGGTGATGCCGCTCATGATGATGGATTGCCGCACGAGGACCGCATCGAACCAACCGCAGCGCCGCGTGCGCCCCGTGACGGTACCAAATTCCTTGCCGCGCTTGCCCAATCGCTGGCCGATCTCGTTATCTTGTTCCGTCGGGAACGGCCCTTCGCCAACACGTGTCGTGTAAGCCTTAGTGATACCCAACACGTAGTTCAGAGCCGACGGTCCGATGCCGCTGCCGGCAGCCGCCTGCCCGGCCACCGTATTGGACGAGGTAACGAATGGATATGTGCCGTGATCGACATCGAGCAACGTTCCTTGCGCACCTTCAAAAAGGATACGCTGACCGGCTCGGCGCATATCATGGAGGCAGCGCCACACGGGCGCGGCAAAGGGCAAAATTTTAGGCGCGACTTCGGCGAGCTTGGCCAGCAAGTCTTTTGCGTCTGCCTCAGATTTATCATAGCCACGCCTGAGCGCATTATGGTGTTCCAGCAAGCCATCGATCCGGAACCGCAACGTCGTTTCATTCGCAAGATCGATGAGCTTAATCGCCCTTCGGGCGGCCTTGTCTTCATAAGCCGGACCAATGCCGCGCTTGGTTGTCCCGATCCGCGTCGACACTTTACTTTTTTCTCGAAGCACATCGAGCTCTTGATGAATGGGAAGAACGAGGGCCGCGTTCTGAGCAATCAGAAGATTATTGGGCGTGACTGTAATTCCCTGATCTCGCAGCCGATCAATTTCCTCGATCAGAGCCCAGGGGTCGACTACGACACCGTTGCCGATGATGGAAGTTTTTCCCGTCCGGACGATACCCGACGGCAGCAGGCTGAGTTTGAACGTGATGCCGTCGATCACAAGAGTATGGCCGGCGTTATGACCACCCTGAAAGCGCACGACAACATCCGCCCGCTCGGATAGCCAATCAACGATCTTGCCCTTACCTTCATCACCCCATTGGGTACCAACCACTACAACATTGGCCATACTTCAAGGCCTCCAAAGAAGATCGCGGTTACTTAGAAAGACAACGCCTTCGCCTGCACAACATGGGGCAAAGCGCGAACCCGGTCGAGCACGCCGCCATTCACCGTTTGATCCACGGCAACGAGGGCAATCGCGTCGCCGCCCTGCTTGGCGCGGCCTAAGTTAAACGTCGCGATGTTAAGACCCGCGTCGCCCAATACCGTACCGAGCGCCCCGATAAAGCCGGGCTTGTCTTCGTTGGCAACGTACAGCATGTGCGGCGACAGGGACGCCTCCATATTGATGCCCTTGACCTGAATGATGCGCGGCTGGCCGTCAGAAAATACCGTTCCCGCGACGCCGCGTTTTTGTCGTTCGGTCGTCAGCGTTAAACGAATATAACTTTCAAAAACACCTTGCGCGTCGCGCGTGGTTTCACTGATGTGAATACCGCGCTCTTTGGCCACCACCGGCGCATTGACCATGTTAACTTCGGATACGAGAGGCTTAAGCAAGCCGGCCAAGGCAGCTGCCGTTAGCGGTTTAGTGTTGTGCTCGGCAACCACCCCTTCATATTCAATTTGGACGCCCGTTATCCCCGACTCGGTGAGTTGACCGGCAAACAGGCCCAACTGCTCCGCCAACTGCACATAGGGCTTCAAATGCTGTGCCTCGTCTGCTGTCAAGGAAGGCATATTGAGTGCATTTGTCACAGCCCCCGTCAAAAGAAAATCAGACATTTGCTCAGCCACTTGCAGCGCGACATTTTCCTGCGCCTCCTGCGTGGCGGCCCCCAAATGAGGCGTCGCGACTAAGTTGTCCGTGCCGAACAGGATATTGGTCTTGGCGGGCTCTTCCTCGAAGACATCGAGCGCTGCACCTGCAACGTGCCCACTTTCAAGCGCCGCCTTGAGTGCGGCCTCATCAATCAACCCCCCGCGCGCGCAATTCACGATACGCACGCCTGACTTGGTCTTATTGATCGCATCGGCGCTCAAAATATTACGGGTCTGAGCGGTCAATGGCGTGTGCAAGGAAATAAAATCCGCGCGCGACAGAAGTTCATCAAGCTCCACTTTTTCAACGCCCAATTGATCGGCCCGCTCGGGCGATAGGAATGGATCATAGGCAATCACACGCATATGCAATCCCTTGGCCCGGTCAGCGACAATGCTGCCTATGTTGCCACAACCGATAATGCCGAGCGTCTTGCTCGTCACCTCGACACCTATGAATTTTGACTTTTCCCATTTGCCGTCTTGAGTTGATGTATTTGCGGACGGGATTTGCCGAGCCAGCGCCAACAGCATGGCAACGGCATGTTCCGCCGTCGTGATCGAGTTTCCAAACGGCGTGTTCATTACGACAATGCCTTTGGCGGTGGCCGCCGCCACGTCGATATTGTCCACACCAATACCGGCGCGACCGACAACTTTGAGATTAGATGCCGCGTCTAATACGTCGGCTGTGACTTTCGTTGCCGATCGAATGGCAAGCCCGTCGTAACAACCAATGATTTTGATCAACTCTCTTTTAGAAAGGCCAATTTCAAAATCGACGTTGATGCCGCGCTCTTTGAAGATGTCGACGGCCGTCATACTTAATTTATCAGGTATCAAAACTTTAGGCATGGGGTTTCGTTCCAAAATTCACACATTACTTATCAAAGTAGTTAGATGATCAGTTGACAGATGACCGACGGCTCATGCGGCCTCGGCGAGTTCCGACGAGCAAACCGAAAACGCCCAGTCGAGCCAGGGCAACAAAGCCTTTACATTGGCGGCCTCGACCGTAGCGCCCGTCCAGATCCGCAATCCCGGGGGCGCATCACGGTAAGCCCCTATGTCGTAAGCCACGTCTTCGGCCTCAAGCTTCGAAGAAAGGCTCTTTACAAATGCCGCCTGAGCTTCGTTCGAAAGAGATGTGATGCGCGGATCAACGATTTTGAGACAGACCGACGTGTTGGACCTCGTCAGCTTACACTCGGCAAGAAACTCGATCCACAGGGTCCTTTCCACCCAATCGGCGATTACCTCGAGATTTGTGTTGGCGCGACTGAACAGCGCGTCAAGTCCACCACTTCCTTCCGCCCAGGCGAGAGCATCAAGATAGTCCTCAACACAAAGCATGGAAGGCGTATTGATGGTCGCACCGCTAAAGATACCCTCGATCAGCTTGCCCCCTTTGGTCAAGCGAAAGATCTTGGGGAGCGGCCACGGCGGCGTATACGTCTCAAGCCGCTCGACGGCGCGCGGCCCCAGAATCAGCATCCCGTGCGCTGCTTCACCCCCGATGACCTTCTGCCACGAATAAGTCACGACATCGAGTTTGCCCCACGGGAGAGCTTGAGCGAAAACCGCAGACGTCGCATCGCAGATGGTCAGACCCTGGCGATCGTCCTTGATCCAATCGCCGTTAGGGACGCGGACGCCTGAGGTCGTTCCGTTCCAGGTAAAAATGATATCCCGCGCCGGGTCAACAGTACCGAGATCAGGAAGCTTCCCATAGTTGGCTTTCAGTATACGGACATCCTCAAGCTTCAATTGCTTTGTAATATCGGTGACCCATCCTTGTCCGAAACTCTCCCATGCCAAAACGTCGACCCCGCGAGCCCCCAAGAGCGACCAAAGCGCCATTTCAACCGCACCCGTATCCGATGCAGGCACAATACCGATGCGGTAGTCAGCGGGCACGCCGAGCAACACCCGCGTGCGCTCAATTGCACTAGCGAGCTTGGTCTTGCCGATCTTTGATCGGTGAGACCGGCCGATGGCAGCATCGTTTAAGTTTTTGAGAGACCATCCCGGATGCTTTGTGCAGGGCCCAGAGGAGAAATAAGGGCATTCCGGCTTTGCCAGCGGCCTGTCGATTGTTGTCATTATTCTATTCCTTCCAGAATAGGTGCATCCCGTTGGGGGGACGTGGCCCACGGGGGATATAGGCGGCAGGCCAGGCATAGTCAACGTAAAGTTTGGCCGGTGCGATCTTTGGCCAGCAATGCTCACAAAACCATTTTCAAATTTACGTTTCTTGGCGATGGAGATGATTGAGCGGGCCGTGACCCTCGCCCAAGTAAGGCGCCGCCTTAATAGCCTCAAAAACAAATTCTCGCGCCGCTGGGACGGCCGCTTCTAGCGGTATGTTATGGGACAGACCTGTCGCAATCGCAGACGCCAGCGTGCATCCCGTGCCATGTGTGTGGCGTGTGTTCAAGCGAGGACTCGTAAAGACTTTGATGCCCGAGGCCGTCGCCAAAACGTCATGAACTTCAGCGCCGGTGAGATGACCCCCTGTTAGAAAAACTGCTTGAGCACCCATACTCAAAATTTTCTGGGCTGCAAGTTTCATATCGTTCAACTCAACAATTGCTCGGCCGGTCAATGATTCGGCTTCCGGCACGTTGGGCGTCAACACATGAGCGCAGGGCAAAAGATCTTTCCTGAGCGCGCGATGGGCGGTTTTATCGAGCAGTTTCGTACCACTCGTCGAGACCATGACCGGATCTACGACAATAGGAATTTCCTCCGCTAAGGACGATACTTCCCGAGCCACCATTTCAACGATATCGGCCGTTCCTAACATGCCGGTTTTCACGGCACCCACGCTGATATCGTCGAGTACCGCGCGGATTTGTGCTGCCACGATGTCAGCCGGTAACTGATAAATGCCGCTCACGCTCTTTGTATTCTGAGCCGTTACGGCCGTAATGGCGCTTGCCGCATAGGCACCAAGCGCGCTAATCGTTTTGATGTCGGCCTGGATGCCAGCGCCACCGCTGGAGTCAGACCCTCCGATCGTCAGTACACGCCCTTTCATGACCTCAATAATTTACTTTCTGTCGATTGACAAGGTTGGGATTTTAAGAAAAATTCGGGAGCGGGTGTCGTAGATAAATCGAAAATATGCCAGTCATACCACGGCCCCAGCCATTTCGGCATTCAATTCGAAACTTCGAGGAATTGGCTGGCACGACGTCTCCGGGCAACTAATTGAAGGCTCTTAAACAACGACCCGTTCAAGTGCGCCGACAATCTCGTCAACGACTTCATCGATCATACGTTCGTTATTGCCTTGAGCCATGACGCGAATGAGGGGTTCAGTGCCTGATTCGCGAATCACGAGCTGTCCCGCTTTACCAAGACGAATTTTGCCAGCACTGATTGCCTGTTTCACGCGGGCGTCCTTGAGGGGCGAGCCGTTCGTGTAATGCACGTTCTTGATAATTTGCGGACACGGCTCAAAGACCCGGCAGGCTTCGCTGACCGGCAATCCGCTCTCCTGAATTACAGCAAGCACTTGCAAGGCGGCAATGAGGCCGTCGCCAGTCGTTGAAAAATCACTGAGAATGATATGGCCTGATTGCTCCCCACCCAAATTGTAACCGTGTCTTTTCATGCATTCGACGACGTAACGATCGCCAACCCGTGCGCGCACCAGATTCAATCCAAGACTCTTGAGATGACTTTCCATGCCGAGATTGGACATGACCGTTCCCACCACGCCGTCGGCACTAAGCCTGTCGCGTTTTGACCAAGAAACTGCAATCAGCGACATAACTTGATCACCGTCGACAATCCGACCCTTCTGGTCGACAATAATGACGCGATCTGCATCGCCATCAAAAGCAATCCCAATATCAGCGCCCTCATGTTTAACGGCCTCGCACACGCGCAAAGGTGCGGTTGATCCACAGTCCTTATTGATATTAAAGCCGTCGGGTTTGACACCAATGGGGATCACATCAGCGCCTAATTCCCACAGCGCAGCGGGACCAACTTTGTAGGCGGCCCCATTTGCGCAATCGACAACGATCTTGATTTTCTCGAGCCTGAGTTTCTTTGGGAAGGTCCCTTTAACGAATTCGATGTAGCGCGCTTGTGCGTCTTCGATGCGCTTGGCGCGACCAAGATCGGCGGGCTTGGCCAAGCCTTTATCCAGGCCATTGGCCACGAGCCTTTCGATTTGCAGTTCGATGTCATCGGAAAGTTTAAAACCATCCGGACCGAAGAGTTTGATGCCATTGTCGTGATAGGTGTTGTGCGACGCCGAAATCATGACCCCCAAATCAGCCCTCAGGGAGCGCGTCAGCATGGCCACGGCCGGCGTCGGCAGCGGCCCGAACTGGAACACGTCCATGCCGACAGCAGTAAAGCCGGCGACGAGTGCCGGCTCGATCATATAGCCGGACAGGCGAGTGTCTTTGCCGATCACCACGCGATGACGATGATAGCCGCGCGTAAAAACGCGGCCGGCAGCCATGCCCACCCTTAGTGCCATTTCGGCCGTCATAGGGGCCGCATTGACAGTTCCGCGAATTCCATCAGTGCCGAAAAGCTGCTTTGCCATGACCCAATCCTATGTATCCACAAAAAATCTTAGATTACCGGCCGCCTCGTTGACCATTTTGGTACACACCGACGTACAAGAACTTTATTAAGCAAATTTCACACACCCCAACTACAGCTGATTTTTAGCAATCACCTCAAAGATCCGGAGCGCCTGGCGCGCCGCTTCGACATCGTGTACGCGAAATATCTGAACGCCCTGCTCTAATGCAGCCAACATGGCCGCTAGAGAGCCAGCCAATCGCCCGTTCGCCCCCGCGTCGCGGTCGAGTACGCCGATAAAGCTTTTGCGCGACACGCCCACGAGCAATAGACAGCCCAGGCCGTGAAATAAAGACAGTCCATGCAGCAATGCGAGATTGTGCTCCAAATGCTTACCGAAGCCTATGCCCGGATCAAGAATCAAACGGCAGCGCGGCACACCCGCAGCTTCACATGCAGCTACACGCTCTTCCAGCCAGTCGTAGACGTCCAAGAGAACATCATCATAATACGGATCAAGCTGCATGGTCTTTGGCTTACCCTTGGCATGCATAAGCACGACGGGAGCGCCCGTTTGGACGGCAACGCCAACACTTTCAGGATCGTAAGTCAATGCCGAGACATCATTGAGCAGAACGGCTCCGGCCTCATGAGATTTCCTCAGCACCCGAGCTTTGCGGCTATCGATTGAAAGCGGCCCCACACCCTCCGCGGCGAGACCAGTTAGAACCGGCAGGACGCGGCGGAGCTCTTCGTCTTCAGAGATGGGATCAGAACCTGGCCTGGTAGATTCGCCTCCGACATCAATCAAGTGGGCACCAGCTGCTTGCAGCGCCTGCCCAGCAGCAATCGCCTCGTCTGGAGAGTTAAATCGTCCGCCATCGGAGAATGAATCAGGCGTAACGTTGATAACGCCCATCAGATTTGTGGTTTCACCGTCCATACCCACTATGGGATCACGCGGTTCACTGAGCCGGCTGAGTTGGCGTTCCCCTACAAGCCGCTCCATGACCGCGCGATCAGCTACGCGAATCATGCGGCGGCTCGTAGCGCCTGAGCTGCGGCGAATGAGTTCAAGTAAGGTGAAGGCGCGTGCGCGGCCGGCGAGCGGCAAACCAAATCCTGCATCAATTACGGTGCGCGATTCGGCACCGGTGACAATGCCCATCGGACGTAAGTAGACTTTTTCTTCACTGTCGTTCATGGGCGCACGGGAGCAGACGGCCAAGGTCCGCGACGAATGCCAGTGAACAAATAAAAGGCCCCGTCGCTACGAGCCCTTTAATCAATATAATGATGGCTTGTCCGTCAAGTTCCCGGCTGTGGTTCAGGTTCAGGATCGAGTCCGCCCAATCCAGTATCCCTAACAGGCTTACCGCTCACCGGGACCGACGCAGTCGGCTGGTCCGACGGCGGCGCATCTTCGTCTTGCTCCCGCACCGGCTGCTTGCCAGCTAGCAAATCGGTAATCTCCTCCCCGGAAAGCGTCTCGTATTCAAGCAGACCTTTGGCCAAGACATGCAGATCGTCCATTTTCTCGGTCAATATCCGTTGAGCTTCCCTGTAACCCTCGTCCACCAGCCGGCGGATTTCCTCGTCAATTTTTTTTGCAGTCTCCTCAGAGACACTCTGCGTCTGCGCAACAGAATGTCCGAGAAAAACTTCTTGTTGGTTGTCACCATAGGTGAGAGGGCCTAACTCTTCACTGAAACCCCAGCGTGTCACCATCGAACGTGCCAACTTTGTCGCGTGTTCAATATCTGAAGCGGCGCCGGAAGTAACTTTCTCTTTGCCAAAAATTAATTCTTCAGCAACGCGCCCTCCCATCCCAAATGCAATACTTGACGTTAGTTGTTCAAAGCTATGGGAAAGCTGATCGCTTTCAGGAAGTGTTTGAACCAATCCAAGCGCGCGGCCGCGCGGGATGATTGTTGCCTTATGTATGGGATGACACGCTGGCATATTCAGCGCAACAATTGCATGGCCTCCTTCATGATAGGCCGTCAATTTCTTTTCCTCTTCACTCATCACCATTGATCGGCGCTCCGCGCCCATCATTACTTTGTCCTTGGCGTCTTCGAATTCAGCCATGGTGACGAGACGCTTGCCGCGGCGGGCGGCCAGGAGAGCCGCCTCATTCACAAGGTTGGCCAGGTCAGCACCAGAGAAGCCGGGCGTACCGCGCGCAATCGTGCGCGCCACCACATCCGGTGCGAGCGGAACTTTGCGCATATGGACCTTGAGGATTTTTTCGCGGCCGATAATATCTGGGTTCGGAACAACAACCTGACGGTCAAAACGACCAGGTCGCAACAGGGCCGGATCCAAAACATCAGGCCGGTTAGTCGCCGCAATCAAGATCACACCCTCGTTGGCCTCAAAGCCGTCCATTTCGACCAGCAGTTGATTGAGTGTTTGTTCGCGCTCGTCGTTGCCGCCACCTAGGCCAGCGCCGCGATGGCGGCCGACGGCGTCGATTTCATCGATGAATATAATGCACGGTGCGTTTTTCTTGGCTTGCTCGAACATGTCGCGGACGCGGCTGGCGCCGACGCCAACAAACATTTCCACAAAGTCCGAGCCTGAAATCGTAAAGAAGGGCACATTGGCTTCACCGGCGATGGCGCGGGCGAGCAGTGTCTTGCCGGTGCCCGGAGGTCCCACCAGTAAAGCGCCCTTGGGAATTTTTCCGCCCAGCCGCGTAAACTTCATGGGATCCTTAAGGAACTCAACAATTTCCTGAAGCTCTTCCTTGGCCTCGTCAATACCCGCCACATCTTCAAACGTGATACGGCCCTGGCGCTCTGTCAGCAGCTTAGCCTTCGACTTGCCAAAGCCCATGGCCTTGCCGCCCCCTGACTGCATCTGACGCATAAAGAATATCCAAACCGCAATCAGCAACAGCATGGGGAACCATGAGATAAGCACACTTATGAGCGTCGGAACGTTTTCGTCGGCTGGCTCTGCAGTGATGGTGACGTTGTGGTCGCGTAGTTCTTGGGTGAGCAATGAGTCGTCGGGAAGCGTATCCGCAACGAATGGCTTTCCGTCCGTAAAAACGCCCTTGACCTTTTGGCCACGGATTGTGACCTCAACTACATTACCTAAACTCACTTCCTCAAGAAGTTGGGTGTAGTTGATCGATTTTGCACTAGAGCGTTGGGCGGGCCCTTGGAAAAGCTGGAAGAGCATAACCAACAGAATCGCGATTATCGCCCATAAGGCCAAATTTCGGAGCTTCATTGACAGTTCCACCCTTCCAACGCCCGGTCCCGCAGTAAACTCACAGTCACGCCTTGCACCGAACAACCTAAGCCAATTTTGTTTATAACAATTCTATAGAGAGATAGGTGCTGAACAATAGATTACCACCTTTTTCTAACGCTAATGTCTTACGAAATTGTTGCCTCTCCGACCTCCTGCGGGACCACCCACTTATCCGAATTCAGTCCGCGCCGGCCCAAGAATGTGGCCTTCACGGCCGGACCAGTGACCAGGGCTTGAGGGAACTGATCCTGGTCAATAATCCCCAAATGAGGCGCGGCCGCGAGGCGATCACCGACCCACAGGGCCGGCAATGTCGGTCGGACCAGAGCTGGCAAGTCGTCCGTCGGAGCGTCACTTGTTTGGAGCGACTTGGCTTGTGCCAGGCCGACGCGGCCCAAAGGCCTAACCTCTCCGTCCCAATCGAAAAGTTCAGCCCCCAGCGGCCCTGTGAGCGTCAGCTCAAATCTATTGTCCCAAAGCAGCCGATCACCAAACGCCAGTTTCGCTGGCTGCCTTTGCCCGTGAACCCGGGCGCGCAATCCTGCCATTTCGCGGACAACGAGATAGTTGTCGGCACCCTTCGCCCTCACAATACGGCAACCGGCGAGCGTTGCACCTCGACCCATCACCTCTGGCTTGCCATCCAGATCCTGTTGCAGCGTACCATAGAGGCGTTCTAGGCGGGCCAATCGCGGTCGGTAGATCGAACCGCCCACGCTCCCAAGGACCGCGGCAAGGGCGCGCAAGGCAAGTTCCTTAGGCGCCGCAACAAGTTCGGCGGCTTGCAGACGAGCGTACCCGGCATTGTCAAAATCGGCGACCCGATGACACAAAGCCGAGGCACCCTCGTCCAACGCCTGACGAGCCCGGTCCATGAGAACTGCTGTTTTTGCAAGGCGAGCCGAATCAATACCTTCCTGGGCAAGGTGAGCCAGCGCAGTGCGCATCCGAACACGGGCATAGCGCGGATTGTCATTGCTTGGGTCGGTCAGCCAAGGTTGACCGCAAGCTTGAAGCGTGGCCTGAAGCGAACAGCGGGTCACCCCGAGAAGTGGGCGTAGCAATCGAAGGAAAGCGAATTGAGGATCGGGGACTGGCAGCGCCGCAACAGCGCGCATCGCTGCAAGGCCATCGACTCCGCTGCCACGTGCCAAGCGCAAGAGTACAGTTTCCGCCTGATCGTCTTGGTTATGGGCAACAGCAAGCGAACGGATCCCATGGTCGAGACAGAAACGTCCGAGGAGCCGATAGCGCGCCTCGCGAGCCTGCGATTGAATATTCTTATGAGGTTTCGGATCCTTCCAGCGTAGGATCTTCGAACTCAGACCATGAGCCGATGCCCAATTGACCACCTGAAGGGCATCTGTCGCGGAAGCGGCGCGCAGGCCATGATCGACGGTCAAAACCATCGGCATCGGTCTATGATTCACTCGGGCCCATGCGGTGCACAAGACCATCAGGGCCATGCTGTCCGATCCGCCGGACACCGCCACAGCCCAGGGAAACACCACGGGAGTTGCAGTAAGCAACCGATCAAACGCCTCGACCGTAAGGCCCTGTGACTCAGAAAGAACTGTCATTTTTTCAAATCAACATAGACGAGACACCTATGAGCATCCCGCTTTGGTTCGTTCGACTTTGACACGTTGGACGATCGTTTTAGAGGCATCCGGATAACGGCGATCCAGTTCACCGAATGTGGTGCAAGCAGCATCCCTTTGATCAAGTGCAGTCAACGACATACCCAATTTCAAGAGCGTATTGGGGCCCTTGACACTATTCGGATAGTTGGTGAGCCCGTCCGCAAATGCCCGGCCGGCTTCTTGATAGGCTCCTCTGACATAGAACACTTCGCCCAGCCAATATTGCGCTTCGCCTGCGAGTTCGTCATCGCTATGAGATTCTAGGAAATTCGCGAAGGCCACTTCCGCACCGGAAAAATCGCCGTCCATGAGCCGTTCCTTGGCCGCTTCATATTGTTCCGCGGCCGTTCCCGGCAAGTTGGTTGCCGGAAGGATGCCCAGCGACTGTGGCGCATTCGCCGTCCTAACGGTGGTATTAAATGATTGCTCTCCGACCATCACCGATACAGCGGGCGGAATGGCGTTGACCGTGGGCGCTGCCCCACTTAAAGGCAGCTGACTTGGTTGTGTCGTGCCGAGGGTTTGAACGGTAGAGTTAGACGTAGCAAAACCGGAGGATGAAACGCCCGTTGCTTGTTCCAATGAGCGGAAACGAAAGTCAGCGTCGCCCGATAAGGTTTCCATCTTTATGGAAAGCTGGGTCACCCGGAAATTTAGTTCTTCGATCTGGCCCGTTAACCGGCGGATCGTTGCGTCAAGCTCATTGATGCGAACGGTTGCACGGGCAGCCGCTGATGGAATATCAAATTCCGGAACTGTCACGGCAGCCGCTGATGGATTGTCAAATTCTGGAACTGTCACGGCAGCCGCGCGACCACTATTGAAATAGAGCTCCCTCTGAACGTCCTGCAAATCTCGCTCAAGGCGATTCAATTTATCGTTCAGAGCATCGACCTGCCAGTCCGTCTGAGCCGTAGCCGCTTGCGAAGCCCAGGTAGTAAAGACGACGGCAAGCACCCATCGTCGCATGAATAGCGTTAGATTGATCATCATTTTACTCGTCTATTTTCGCCGCAAATTCCCCAGCCAGTTTATACCAAACTTGGCCGAAATTGAGGCAGCTCGCCCGCCGCAGCTGCCCATAGATTAAGGGCGCCCCTTTATCCTATAAGGAAGCGCCCCGAAAGCTTAAACTTGTTTGGCTAGGCCGATCTAGGGGGCTGCCCCGTCTGTCACCATCGTGACAGAGCGCCTATTTTGCGACCAGGCATTCTCATTCGAGCCAAGGACAGCGGGCCGCTCTTTGCCATAAGAAATGGTGGTGATTCGGGACGGAGCAACACCTAAGCTCACGAGATAGTCTTTGACAGAGTTGGCCCGGCGGGCACCTAAAGCCAAGTTGTATTCCCTCGTACCGCGCTCGTCGCAGTGACCTTCAATGGTCACTTTTACGCCAGAGTAGGTCTGAAGCCATTGGGCTTGACGCTCCAGGGTAAGCAGGGACGATGGACGTAGGTTGTACTTATTATAATCGAAGAATACGGAGCTTGGTCCGACTTGGGACAACTCCTCGTTGGACCCGGGAACAACTTCCCCCGTCCCGGTGGTCGTTGTCGTTGTCGTTTCCGTAGTCTGAGAAGCGCAAGCTGATACGAGCAGCACAAGAGCCGCCAAGCTCGCAAACTTCAAACTTAATCTGGTGTGGCCCATCGCGTTAAACTCCCCGTAAGAGATAATAATGTCGAAGTATAGCGTTGCTTATCATTGTCTATCTTATTGACTATTTGGTTACTTCACTGATCACATGAGTCTCGCAATTGCGTTACCGTCACGAGCCGTCAGAGTCTACTCGCCATGATTCACTCAATCAAGGGTGACCACGCCGGGTCAGAGGCGTCACCCAGCGTAGTAATTACTGGGCGTAAGTTGTAACCGGTCAAATCGACCGACCATAAGCTTGTAGTGTAACCTCTTCCCGTACCGTCCAGTGATGGTGTCTCGCGAAAAAAAATGATGACACGCCCGTTCGGCGACCAGCTAGGACCTTCCGCATGGTAACCTCGTGTTAAGATTCGTTCTCCGCTGCCGTCGGGTCTCATCACGCCGATGAAGAAGTTGCCCTGATACTGTTTCGTGAAGGCGACCAAATCGCCGCGTGGTGACCATACGGGTGTTGAATATCGGCCGGCGTCATGGCTGATTCTGTGAACCCCGCTGCCATCACTATTCATCACATAAAGTTGTGATGTGCCGCCACGATCCGAATTGAACGTGACTTGGCGGTGGTCGGGTGAGAATGATGGTGACGTGTCGATAGACGGATCCCTGGTCAACCGCTCGACCTGCCGGGTTCTCAAATCCATCGTATATATATCCGAGTTGCCGCTACGCTCGAGACTCATAATGATTTTGTTGCCGTCCGGCGCAAACCGGGGCGCAAATGTCATGCCTGGAAAGTCACCCACGACCTCCTGCTGTCCGGTTTCAATATTAAAGAGATAAACCCGGGGTACGTCGCCGTAGTATGAGAGATAGGTGATCTCTTGGGACGTCGGACTGAAGCGAGGGGTAAGGACCAAATCACCTCCATCGGTCAAAAAGCTCGGATTTGCACCATCCTGGTCCATGATAGCCAGCCGTTTCACGCGCCCCCGTCCTTTAGGACCGCTTTCCGCGATATAGACAAGGCGGGTATCAAAATAGCCTCTCTCACCGGTCAAACGCTGGTAAATGGCATCCGATACAAGGTGCGCTACACGCCGCCAATTTTCCGGTGTAGTAAAGAATTGAAGGCCGACAATCTGCTGCTTGGCCAGCACATCCCAAAGGCGAAATTCGACCTTCAAACGCCCATCTGGTTCGATGCTGGTCTGCCCGATCACCAGACCCAGCGCATTGATTATTTCCCAATCACCAAAACGCGGCGTGGCATTAGCCTCCACCCGTTTTTCAATGAATGATCGCGGATCAAGCGGACGAAACAGTCCAGAGCGGGTCAAGTTGTTGGTAATGACCTTGGCTACTTCACCGCCGATTAAAACTTCCTTTTCATTAGTCCCTATGAAGTCGGGAATACCGATGGGGAGCGGATCAACATTGCCCTGGGTGATGTCGATCTTCAGCAAGGCCAAACTGGGCGAAGTCGCTAAAACGCTGAGACTGGCAACAACAAAGGCATGCGCGCCAATCGCCATCAAAACAGATAAAAGGCTGCGCCCCCGAATTCGCGGTTGTTTCATTACTAACCTCCAACTCACCGTAATGTGCTCTTCTATAGGCTCACAGGCCTTGCAATCCAACGTGCCGCTGCAGCCTTTCTCCAATTGATAGTTTGTTGCCCATTATCATTGCAACAATCCTGCCGTCACTGCCCTAGCATTTCTCCCGGATCAAACGTCAGTTCCAGTTCGCGCCAACTGATGTATTTGTCCGCCGGCATGCGAAACGGCTGACAGCGTTGTATGGCGCGCAATGCACTTTCGGCTGCCGTTCGATAATAGGCGTTCGACGACAACCTGAAACGCGAATTGGAAATGAGTTCGGGCGAACGTGACAGCGTGCCGTCGGAATTCAGGAATACCCGTATGGTAACAACCAAATCTTCGGAATAGGCCGCCCCCGCCGGAACACTCCAGCAGCGTTTCATCTGCACCTTAAAGGCATCAATTTCGCTGAGGGTCAGTGCCGTCTGAAGTCCGGTCCCGACATCCGGCGCGTCCTCCATGAGTTCGGGCTGGCGTGGCACTTCCAGTGGCGTGCGAGGCGGTGTTTTGTCTTCTGGTATTTTGTTTAACAAGGCAGCGATTTGGTCCAAATCGAATTTGTCTTTTTTAGGCGGCTCGGGTTTTATCTGTGGTCGGACATTTGGCAGCGCCTGTGGTTCAGCTTTGGCCACTTCTGGCTCCGGTTCCGGCTCTGGTTTTACTTTAGGCGTGTCCAGCGCAGGAATTTTTTCTATGACTTCCGGTTCCGGTTTGGGTTCCAGCGGTTCAATTGCCGCCAGTTCCTGGGGCTCCAGCTCATGCGGTTCCTCTGTCGGCTCCGGTTCAGGTTCAGGTTCTTCGACTTCTTGCTTTTGGTGGATGTTGGTTACGTCTTCGATGGCGAGTAGTTCAACCGGTATGATTGTGGGCATATCGGTCGGTTCAAGGACAGATGGCAAAGCCACAACAGCAAATAGAATTACACCGGTATGCAGAATCCCGGATATGATAACGCCAGACCGCACGCTTCAGCCTCAAAAATTTATCTCCGGCTCTGTAATCAAGGCGACACGCCGAAAACCAGCCGTGTTAATGGTACCCATAACCTCCATGACGCTGCCATAATTGACGGTCTTATCGCCGCGAACATAAATGCGTTCGTCGTAACCACTTTCTGCGATTGCGAGGAGTTTAGGGGTGAGTTCGTCTATTTGAATAATTTCTTCTTGCAAGAAAACCGTGCCGTCCGCCCGGATAGTGACCGTGAGCGGTTTTTGATCCTCGGATATGGCTTCGGCTTGAGTCTTTGGTAGATCGACAGGAACGCCTACTGTCAAGAGCGGAGCGGTCACCATAAATACGACCAGCAACACCAACATGACATCAACGAGTGGCGTCACGTTGATCTCATGCATCGGACCGGTCTGGGATGCAGACCGTCGACCGGATCGCCGTTTTCCAGTAGAGACAACCACTAAAAGTCTCCCTGGTCGACTTGACGGGAAAGAATGCCGGAAAGGTCATCAGTAAACCCTTCCAGGCGAATTCCAAACCGATTGATGTCTGTACTGAACTTATTATAAGCCATCACCGCAGGGATGGCTGCGAGTAATCCTAGGGCCGTCGCAAACAAGGCTTCCGCAATACCGGGTGCGACCACCGCGAGATTGGTATCCCGACTCACGGCGATTGCTTGAAACGAATTCATGATTCCCCAAACGGTACCGAACAGACCAACGAATGGCGCTACCGATCCGACAGTTGCCAAAAAATTCATATAGCGCTCCATGCGTGTGAGCTCTTTCGATATAGTATTCGACATCACCCTATCGATGCGCTCTTGCGTGCTCGGCGTAACGTCACCTACAGATTGATGGGTGCGGCCCCACTCGATCATCGCCGCACGAAAGACTTCGGCCATCGGATGATCGGCGTGCATTCCGACACTATGATGAAGGTCTTCGAGCGACTTACCGGACCAAAAGACATTCTCAAAATGGTCTGTCTTACGACGCATACGGCCCATGGTGAGCCATTTGTCGATGATCACAGCCCACGACCAAAACGACGCAAACACTAAAACCAGGATTACACTTTTGACCACGTAGTCCGCTTTGAGAAAAAGCCCCCAAACAGAAAAATCTAGCGCTGCTGGAGCGTTCATACCCTCCGCAATGACGGTCGCGTCCATAATATGCGGTTGTCCCTCGGTTCCTCGCATCCCCAACCGGCGTGTTGCCGACCCGTAGGAAGCGGTTAGTTACTCAATCAATTGTGTCGAAACTAGGGCTAGCATGCTTGATTTGACTGCCTACCACCCCGATTTGCCCTGTCTCGTTATAAAACACAGGTCGTTGACGAAATGTAAAGGAAACTCAGTGGCTGGCTTCTTCTACAGGATGGCACCGATAGTCCTGATTAGTCTAAGTATGTTTGCGTACTTATCTGGCATACTCGGAAGAAGCAATAAGAGCGAGAAGAAGGGTTTACTGTGCCTTCGGTCATCAAAAATTCCATCCGCACTTAAGTTAAGCTCAATTAAATCGAGACATCAAAATTCAGCGGGTGAATAGCCTGCAACTTAAGCAGCACGTCGTTTATACCGGTGATGAACCACTGACTTGAGGAAGCGAGACGACTTTTCCGAAGTGGTTTTGTCTGGTTACGCTAAGGCGCGTCTGAGCCTGTATCGATGTGGCGAAGAATGGCTTGACGCACCGTGCGTGGAATGCGTGCGGCGCGCCCGTTTGGCGTCACGCACGCCGCTTGTAAGTCAGCGCGCACCAACTCTTCATCCCCCCGTTTGATTGACTGTTGAGCATAGATGCTGGCGCCCGTGAGTTTGGTGTAAGCCGTATGGACTTCAAGGGCGTCATCAATCCGCGCGGGCTTTAGAAAGTCGATTTCCATGCGCATAACGGCCCAGCTGACCGGCTCTTTACTTGCGGCTAATTCGTGGTGATGTACACCCATCAGGCGCAAGTAGTCACTACGGCCGCGCTCCATAAAGCGCAAATAATTCGCATGGTAGACGACACCTGAGAAATCGGTGTCTTCATAATAGATCCGCACAGGGAGGACATGTACGCCATCACGAAATTTGCCGCTGAGTGCACGATCATGCATCATCGCCCCCCGAAAATAGCCCGGCCTGGCCATTTGACACCGGAGGCGGCGCTTCAAGACCCAAATGAGCAAACGCATGAAGAGTCAACACGCGGCCACGCGGCGTACGTTGGATGAATCCCTGTTGAATCAGGAAGGGTTCGACCACATCTTCCAGTGCGTCGCGCGTTTCACTGAGTGAGGCCGATAACGTCTCAATGCCAACAGGCCCTCCACTAAAGCTCTGCGCAACGGTCGAGAGATACCGATGGTCCAAAGCGTCTAGTCCGAGCTTATCCACTTCTAGTCTAGTCAATGCGCGATCAGCAATCTCCGCATTGACGACATCCACCAACTCAACAGAAGCAAAATCACGCACGCGCTTGAGAAGCCGGCCGGCCACACGAGGAGTTCCACGCGAGCGTTTAGCAATTTCGCTTGCGCCTTCTTGACTGATTTTCATCTCCAGAACCTTCGCTCCGCGCAAGACGATCCGTTCCAAATCCGTAACGTTATAGAAATTTAAACGTACTGGAATTCCAAAGCGATCTCGCAAGGGCGTTGTTATGAGACCAGACCTGGTCGTTGCACCGATCAGCGTAAACGGTGCCAAATCGATTCGCACGGAGCGGGCCGCCGGACCTTCACCAATCATAAGATCGAGCTGAAAATCCTCCATCGCGGGATAGAGAATTTCTTCGACAGCAGGATTGAGACGATGAATCTCATCGATGAACAGCACGTCGTGTTGTTCAAGGTTCGTCAGGATGGCAGCAAGATCCCCTTGGCGCGCGATGACGGGACCTGACGTTGCGCGAAAGTTCACGCCCAATTCATGTGCGACGATTTGCGCCAACGTCGTTTTGCCGAGCCCCGGGGGTCCAGAAAATAAAACGTGATCCAATGCCTCAGTGCGCGATTTGGCTGCGTCAATGAAAACCTTTAGATTGTCGCAAGCCTTATCCTGGCCAACAAATTGAGTGAAGCGCGCCGGCCGTAAATGAGGCTCAAGGCTGTCATCGGATCCACTTGTACTCTGGATAAGACGCTCTTCTTTGCCAGCACTCATGGCGCAATCTCCTGAAGCGCCGCTTTAATGAGGGCATCCAAAGACGGATTAATGTCAAATTGCACATACGCGCCAGCCACTGCCTGACCGGCAACTACTTCGCCGTAGCCCAAATTGACCAAAGCGGAGGCCGCATCGTTGCGCAGAACGATGTCAGCTAGTCCGTCAGCGCGATCAGATGACGATCCGAATTCACTGCTGGGCGAGATATAAGCTTTGCCTTGAGCCGTTAAATTGATATGCGGCGCTGGCGGGCGCTTGTCTTTCAGCTCGGTGACAATTCGCGCAGCAAGCTTCGGCCCGACCCCATTTGCGCGAACAAAAACCGATTTATCTTGCAGGGCGACAGCCTGCTGCAACTCAGATGGGCTAAGAGAATCGAGAATGGCGAGTGCCACGCGTGCACCGACACCCTGCACGCCTTGCAGATGCACAAACCACCCCTTCTCCAACCAGTCCTTGAAGCCAAAGAGTTTGATCGAATCTTCCCGCACATGGGTCTCTACATAGAGCGTGACCGCACTACCAGGAGATGGCAAATCTCTCAGCATTGTCGCCGAACAAAATACGACATAACCAACGCCATTGACGTCGACCAGCGCCTGATCCTCGCTGATGCTATCCACTACGCCCACGAGCTTTCCAATCATGAAATGGGCGGCCCTTTTTGTAATGGGTGCAACTCGCGGTCTTGTCTCGCCGCCATGATGCGCTCAGCCGTGCTTCCATGGTGCGCGTAACAAATGGCGAGCGCGAGCGCGTCGGCGGCATCATCGCTCGACAATACGCAACACGGCAGCAGCGTTGCTACCATGGCCCGGATTTGTTTCTTGTCGCCATGGCCCACACCCACAAGCGACTTCTTAACGACATTGGGCGCGTATTCGGCCACGGGTAGCGCTGCCAGAGCAGGCACCAAAAGAGCAATTCCTCGAGCTTGGCCGAGTTTAAGCGCCGATACGGGATTCTTGTTTACAAATGTTTTTTCGACGGCAACGGCATCGGGTTTGAATTCTTTTAGGATCGCCGAAAGGTCCGTGAAGAGCTGTGCCAGCCGTTCAGCCAGCGTGTCGCCCGATTCAGACGTCACAGTTCCATTTGCGACGTGGCAAAGTTCACTACCCGAAACATCAATGACGCCCCAGCCCATATTACGCAGACCAGGATCAATTCCCATCAGCCGCTTGCCTTTTATCATAGCCACCGTTTTTCTAATCCACAGCAAGTCAAAGCATGTGATTCGACCGGATCATACTCGAGTCTAGGCTGTGAGTTTCTCCATTTCTGACTCCGAAATATCGAAATTGGCATAAATATTCTGGACATTATTGTTGTCGTCTAGAGTTTCAAGCAGCTTAACGAGCGTTGCCGCGGCATCGCCGGAGACTTCGATGGCATTTTGGGGTTTCCAAACGAGCTTTGCACTGGTTGGTTCACCGAGCCGCTCGGTCAGCGCTGCGACCACGTCGTGCATATCGCCGGGCGCACAGATAAGCTCGTGACCGTCTTCAGCGGACGCGCAGTCATCCGCGCCTGCGTCGATCGCAGCTTCCAACATGCCATCCGCATCGGTAGTCTCTGGCGAATATTGAATGTTGCCAACGCGATCGAACATGAACGAGACGCTTCCCGTTTCACCTAATTGGCCGCCATGTTTGGTAAAAGAGGCACGCACCTCTCCCGCCGTACGATTACGATTATCGGTTAAGGCCTCAACGATTATTCCAATTCCTCCGGGGCCAAATCCCTCATATCGAATCTCCTCAAAAGTATCCGCGTCACCCCCCTGACTCTTTTTAATCGCTCGATCAATATTGTCTTTAGGCATATTGTTGGCGTGCGCTTCTTGAATGGCCAAGCGCAACCTAGGGTTTTGCGTGGGGTCGGGGGCGCCCATTTTTGCGGAAACGGTTATTTCCTTTGCCAGCCTGGAGAAAAGTTTTGACCGTTTGGCGTCCTGAGCGCCCTTTCGATACATAATATTCTTAAATTTTGAATGGCCGGCCATTTTGTGTCCCTTGAAAGCCAAGCACTCCGGCGGAGCCGCAAATCAACTGATTTCACCGGATTAACTGCGATCAGCTCACTCACTGATGCATTTGATTAATCATGTCTGACAGCTCCATGCAAGAACATGTCATCCGTTAACCTTGATTAAAGTTTTCCTGCAAGCCGCGTAATGCTATGATTATGACTGGTGGTACGACCACTCACAACAAGCATTGATAAAACACCGCTAAGGGGCGCAGAAGTGGGGAGAATTCAAGACCGGGCGACAACGGCTGCGTTGCTCGCCCTAAATCGAGCAGTTGACGCCTTGTGTGAAAGCGAAGCCGGCGCGCGAAGTTCTATCGCGGCCAAGCTGTTGCGTGCTTATGCGGAACAGACGGCCAATGTCACCAAAGCCATAGTTGACCGCGCGCAAGTCATATCGTCTCAAAAGCCGCAAATTCTTCGCTCACGGCAGACTCCAATACGCCGAGAGGCAGAACCCACGTAGATACAAGCTAGTATCGCGTCAACCCCGTTGCACAAACTTATTTCAAAAAATTACGACTGAGCTTTTAGGACTCTTTCATCCGTTACAATCCAATCGAGCCGCTCATCATGAGGTTGGCGGGGAATTTCATCAACACGCTGTCCTGAAAAGGCAAACCCAACGGCCGTCACGCGCCCAGCGCTTCGTAATTGTCGAAGAGTTTTGTCATAGTAGCCAGCTCCATACCCCAACCGATAACCTCTGTCATCAAACGCCAATAAAGGCACAACCAAGATACTCGGCGCCAAGGCCAGTGACTCTCGCGACGGCTCGCTGATTCCGTACGCGCCGGGCGAAAGTGTATCGCCCGGCTTCCAGGCATGGAAGGTCAGGCGTTGATCATCCTGCAAAACCACCGGCAAGGCACAAACAATCGCTTGATTGTGCAGTTGTATTAGCAGGGGCCTTGTATTGATTTCAGATTTGTACGGCCAGTAAGCGCCGACAATGTCTTTCGCGGCAGGCTTGAATACGTTCAAGAAATTTCTTGCCGCCTCTTTAGCAGCATTTGGAGACGCAGACTTAAGACGGTGCCGCCTGGCCTGCGCTTTTTGCCGATGGTCTTGCTTGCCAGTGCCATTCTCGTCGCAGGCCAAAATAGATTCCAATAAAAATGGCGCGGTGCCGCAAAAGCCGTTGGGGCTATGAATCTTCATAGACCCGGATAACCAGGTGGGTGCCGTATGCAAAAGACCACGATCCTGGGCAGGGACAGCTCCCTATGAGACTCATTAAAGGGTCCTGAAAAACAACCCCCTGACGAGCTTCGCAGCAACCGCTGCACCTAACCTAGGCCGCAGTTCCGCGTGCGGCAAGGCCGAAACGTGCAAACCATCAACGAATGGGTTTATTCAAGCTTTCGATTCGACGCGTTCTGTCATTTTCTCGATTTGCTTGGCCGCCCCTTCAAGGATGTCAGCTACCTTAGCTTCCATCGTGTTAGCCTTCCGAGCCGAGCCGGTCTGATTCAGTTTGATTTCCTCTATCTCGGATTGAAGCGTATCAACGCGATTCACCATTTCAGATAGTTCGTCGGCAACGAGGAGACCTGCCATCAGCAGGAGCCGCGCATCGCCAACTTGACCGACCGAAGACGAGAGCTCACTGACATGTCCATCGATATATTGCGCGAGCTCGGTAACATGACCTTCTTGCCCATCATCGCACGCAACAGTGAATGAGTGATCATTTACGGTTATGGCCACTTGGCCCATGCATGCCTCCTAGTGCTCCAGAACAGAGCGGATATCGTCAATCGCACCATCAAGTCGGGCAGAAACCTCGTCCTCTAGTTTCTTGGCCTTCGCCTTAGCTGAATCGAGTTCTTGAGCCAAACGTGCACGATCTTCACGCAGGGCCATTAGCTCTCGATCGAGGCCTTCAGTTCCTTTAACCCTCTGAACCCGCCGATTGATCGTCGCTTCAAGCTTATCCAATGCCTTGGACAAATTCTTCATTGAGGACTCTAGTCTGCTCATAATCGTCTTGACGCCCGTGTTTCGATCTTGTGGCGCACCCCATACACGGCAAGCCTCAACACAGTCTACATGGCTGCCCCACAAACACCATCGAGCTCGAATCAATGAGGTTCCATCTTATGGGCACACAGGAAGATATGCCGTGCCTCGCGAAGGGTCAACTTGCCGCACCACTGATCCGGAAAACACTTTGAAGACGCCTGGTTGGTCTTGACGAAAACGGGGTGCGCCGTCATTGTGGCGCCGCTTTCAGGATAGCCAGAAAACAAAAACATTCCTGCCTACGCGCGGGTACCGCCAAAACTTAGTATGACCGTTTCGCATTCAGATATGGCCCATGCGATCCGCGCCCTTTCCATGGATGCGGTTCAAAAGGCTAATAGTGGACACCCAGGTCTGCCCATGGGCATGGCAGACGTGGCAACTGTTCTGTTCACACGCCACCTAAAATTCTTTCCCGGCGATCCGAACTGGCCGGATCGTGATCGATTCGTGCTTTCGGCCGGACATGGATCGATGTTGGCCTATTCTGTTCTCTACCTTCTGGGCTATGAAGACGTCTCAATTGAAGAAATTTGCAACTTTCGGCAACTAGGCAGCCGCACGCCCGGACACCCTGAATTCATTCATACTGAGGGAATCGAAACGACCACCGGCCCCCTCGGCCAAGGTCTAGGCAACGCGGTCGGCATGGCACTCGCGGAGCGCATCCTAGCCGCAAATTTCGGCGATGAGATTGTCGATCACCATACATATGTGTTGGTCGGAGACGGGGACCTTATGGAGGGGATCAGCCACGAAGCAATCAGTCTTGCCGGTCACCTCAAGCTCGCCAAACTTATTGTACTGTTCGACGACAACAGGATTTCGATCGACGGGCCGACAAGCCTGACGGAATCGGACGATAGCTTGGCCCGCTTCAAAGCAGCCGGCTGGGAAGCGGAGCGAATTGACGGTCATGATCCGCAGGCCATATCGGCGGCCATTGAGCGCGCGCAAGCCCATGATCGACCTTCTCTGATAGCATGCAAAACCATAATCGGCTACGGCGCACCAAATTTGGCTGGTACGGCAGCAACCCATGGCGCGCCGCTCGGCGAGCGCGAAGTCGCAGCTGCGCGCGTCGAACTCGGTTGGGAAAGTCCGCCGTTTGAAATTCCGGATGACATCATAACTGTTTGGCAGCAGGCAGGTCAGCGGCACAAGACCACTCATCGAGAGTGGCAGGGCCGCCTTGCAGCATTGCCCAACAACCAAAAACAAGAATTTGAACGGCGCCAGACGGGTGACCTGCCTCAGGCGCTTGGCGCCGCTCTGGCCGACCTAAAGCGTAGCCTCGCAGACGAACCGCCGACAGTCGCGACGCGCAAGGCGTCGCACACCGTCTTGTCTGCTATAAATATTGTTGTGCCCGAGACGATCGGCGGCTCAGCTGACCTGACGGGCTCGAATAATACGCGTACGGATGACCAAGACATTTTGGCCCCCGGCTCATACGACGGACGGTTCATACACTATGGCGTTCGCGAACACGCCATGGCAGCTGCCATGAACGGTATTGCCCTGCACAAGGGCTTTATCCCCTACAGTGGGACGTTTTTGGTCTTTACCGATTATTGCCGCCCCTCGATCCGTCTCGCCGCCATGATGAAACAGCGCGTCATTTTTGTTATGACGCACGATTCAATTGGCCTAGGTGAAGACGGCCCAACGCATCAGCCGGTTGAACATCTGGCGAGTTTGCGCGCCATTCCAAACCTGAATGTATTTCGCCCGGCAGATGCGCTGGAAACGGCCGAGTGTTGGGAACTGGCTCTCGCGGCCAAAGACTCGCCTAGCGTTATCGCCTTAACACGCCAGCCAGTTCCGCCGACGCGGCTCAATTACTTAGATGAGAATAAGTGCGCGAAGGGAGCCTATGAATTGCGGTCCGCCACAGGCGATGCCCAGGTAACCTTATTCGCCACGGGTTCCGAAGTGAGCCTCGCACTCGAAGCCAGAGACATATTGCAGGGAGACAGTATCGGCACGCGCATCGTATCAATGCCATGCTGGAACCTCTTCGAGGCACAATCCCGCGATTACCGAGCAAAAACGATTGGGGATGCGCCCGTTCGGATCGCGATTGAGGCGGCGATTGAATTCGGTTGGGACCGCTATGTTGGCAATGACGGCATCTTTGTCGGCATGCCTGGGTTTGGCGCTAGCGCTCCGTACCAGGAGCTATACCGCCAATTTTCGATTACACCCGAAGCCGTTGCACAGGCGGCCCGATCGAAACTCTGAACGAGGTCAATTACTATAAAAGGAGCGGCCGCGAGGGCCCCCAAGGAGAACCTTCATGCCAGTACGCGTTGCGATTAACGGATTTGGTCGAATTGGCCGACTTGTCTTACGCGGTATTGCCGAATCGGGGCGCAAAGATATCGAGGTTGTTGGGATTAACGATTTGGGCTCTATCGATACCAACGCGCATTTGCTCCAGCACGATTCCGTTCACGGTCCTTTTCCTAAGAATGTTAAAGCCCGAAAAAGCGGAATCGATATTGGCAGTGGTACCATCAAAGTGCTTGCTGAGCGGGATCCCGCGAACTTGCCATGGTCGAAATTGGGCGTGGACATTGTGCTTGAGTGCACTGGGCTCTTCACCAAGAAAAAAAAGGCATCGGCGCATCTCAAAGCTGGCGCAAAGAAAGTTTTGATTTCGGCTCCAGCGAGTGATGCCGACCTTACTGTCGTATACGGTATCAATCACAACAAATTGCGTAAAAGCCATACCGTCGTTTCCAACGCCTCATGTACAACAAATTGTTTGGCTCCGGTGGCCGCAGTTCTGAACAAAGAAATCGGAATTGAACGGGGTTATATGACCACCATTCACTCGTACACAGGCGATCAAAGAGTTTTAGATACGCTGCATAGCGATTTGCGGCGGGCACGATCCGCCGCAACGAATATGATTCCGACGTCGACCGGCGCGGCGCGAGCGGTAGGTCTTGTGCTTCCCGAGCTTGCTGGCTGTCTCGACGGCACGGCTGTACGCGTGCCGACACCAAACGTCTCCCTTGTCGACCTTGTGTTTACGCCCTCACGCAAAACCACCGCCGAAGAGGTGAATAGCGCCGTTGTCAAGGCTTCGAAAGGTAAGCTTAAGGGGGTACTGGCCACATGTGACCAGGCTCTGGTTTCGTCGGATTTTAACCATAATCCAGCGTCGTCAACCTTCGATCTCACGCAGACTCAAATAGTCGATGGAAAATTAGTTCGCGTTCTAAGCTGGTATGACAATGAATGGGGCTTTGCCAATCGCATGGCAGATACCGCCGTTGCGATGAGTAAGCTGCTTTAGAGCAAGGACATGCCATCGTTTAAGACGCTTGACGACACAGGAGCTATCAAAGGCAAGCGTATTCTCGTTCGCGTCGACTTTAATGTGCCTGTAGAGGCGGGCCGTGTAACCGATAGCTCGCGTATCGACAGAGCCCTACCGACCATCAACGAGCTTACGAGACGTGGCGCCCGCGTCGTGTTGGTATCACATTTCGGGCGGCCCAAAGGAAAGCAGGTCGATGAATTTTCACTCGAGCAAATACTTCCCGCGCTTACCCAAAGCTTAGGTAAAATTACATTCGCCGCGGACTGCATCGGCAAGGTGGCGGATGACCACATCACTTCTCTTGCTGATGGTGAGATTCTGCTCATGGAAAATGTTCGATTCCACGAGGGTGAAAAGCAAAACTCTCAAGAATTTGCCAAGGCTCTCGCAGAGAACGGTGATATATACGTCAACGATGCGTTTTCAGCGTGCCATCGGTCCCATGCCAGCACGGACGGCGTCGCGCATCTATTACCCGCCTTTGCAGGGCGTGCATTCGAGGCGGAATTGGATTGCTTATCGAACGTCCTGGATAAACCGGACCAACCTGTCTTTGCCTTTGTCGGCGGCTTTAAAGTCTCAGACAAGCTCGGGCTATTGACCAATCTGTTGCCGCGTGTCGACGCGCTTGTCATCGGCGGGGCCATGGCCAATACATTCTTATTGGCAACAGGTCACACCGTCGGGGCATCGGCTGTACAGGAGGATTTGGTGGATACGGCACAATCCATACTTTTGCAAGCAAAAGCACAAAATTGCACTATTGTTCTGCCGACGGATGTGGTCGTAGCGCCGGAATTAAGAGCCAATGCTGCGGCAAAGATCATTTCGGTAGATGTCGTCGAAAACAGCGATATGATTTTGGACATAGGCGCACAAACCGTGGCACTCATCGATGACGAGTTGGAACACGCCCGCACAGTCATTTGGAATGGACCGATGGGAGCCTTTGAATTCACCCCGTTTGATAAGGGAACGGTCGCGACGGCACGGCACGTGGCGCGGCGCACAGTCAACGGTCAGCTGAAATCGGTTGCCGGTGGTGGCGATACAATGGCTGCGCTCAAGCACGCCGGCGTGGCGGAAGACTTCACCTATGTGTCAGCTGCGGGTGGCGCATTTCTTGAATGGCTTGAAGGCAAAGATTTACCCGGCTTGAAAGCACTCGAAAACGCATAAAGCGCGGTAGAATATAGGGGCTTAGGGAGGAAAAACGTGCAAGATTTGCAAGACACCGCACAGGCGATGGTGGTACCAGGCAAAGGAATTTTGGCGGCAGACGAAAGCTCCGGAACCATCAAAAAGCGATTTGACACGATTGGCGTTGAGTCGACCGAGGACAATCGGCGAAATTATCGAGAAATGCTGTTTCGAACGTCAGAAGCCATGCAAACCTGCATTAGCGGCGTCATTCTGTTCGACGAAACGATTAGACAAAAGACGGCCGATGGTATGCCCCTCGTACAGTTAATTTCCAAGGCTGGATCGATCCCGGGAATAAAAGTTGACAAAGGCGCCAAAGACCTCGCCCGCGCTCCCGGAGAAAAGGTCACTGAGGGATTGGACGGATTGCGCGAGCGCTTATCGGAGTATTACGAGCTCGGCGCTCGCTTTGCGAAATGGCGTGCTGTGATCGACATTGGACGCAAAGGTGACACGTCAGTGCCCAGTCGCTATTGCGTGACCGCGAACGCCCATGCCCTCGCCCGTTATGCCGCGTTATGTCAAGAAGCGAAGATTGTCCCGATTGTCGAACCCGAAGTGTTGATGGATGGGGATCATGACATTGGCCGATGCTTTGACGTCACCGAAGCAACTCTCAACGCTCTTTATGCGGAACTCTTTGATCAACGAGTGTCGCTCGAAGGTTCTATTCTGAAACCGAATATGGTTCTGTCTGGCAAATTAAGCGCAGGCCAAGCGAGCGTGGAGGAAGTAGCGGAAAAGACACTGAAGTGTTTTGCGAAAACCGTCCCTTCTGCTGTGCCCGGGATCGTATTTCTTTCTGGCGGTCAGTCGGACAAGGGCGCGACGGCGCATCTTAATGCTATGAACCAAATTAAAAACGCGGTGCCCGGTCGTTATCCGTGGGCGTTGAGTTTTTCTTACGGGCGTGCATTGCAAGCCGCCCCCCTTAAGGCGTGGGACGGCAAAAGCAGCAATGTGCCAGGGGCACAATCAGCGTTTGCACATCGTGCTCACATGAATAGTTTGGCAACCAAAGGCGAATGGTCTCTCAATCTCGAAAGCCAGGCCGCCTAAGCACAACTCGGTTCGTCTGAGTTTGTACGGTTGATAAATGAACGAGCGCTGCCGTCTCTATCTCATTACGCCGCCCCAACTGGAGCTTGACTCCTTCACCTATAGCTTTGCGCAAGCGCTCGGCGCCGGCGACGTGGCCAGCGTCCAACTCAGGCTCAAAGATGTCAGCGACGATGAGATCCGGACCAGTGCGAAAGCCTTGATGCCGATTGCCCACGGACATAATGTCGCTTTCCTGATCAACGACCGCCCTGATTTGGCAGTCGAATGTGGGGCCGACGGCGTTCATATCGGCCAAGATGACACCTCCTACGAAGAGGCCAGAGGGGCCCTGGGACCCAACCGCATCGTGGGCGTGACCTGTCATAACTCGCTGCATTTAGCCAGTAATGCAGCAGAAGCTGGCGCAGACTATGTTGCTTTTGGAGCCTTTTTCCCCACCGCAACTAAGGTAGCCAAGACCCACGCTGAGATCGAGCTCTTGGAATGGTGGCGTGACATGATCGTAATTCCATGTGTTGCCATAGGCGGCATCACTGTGGAAAATTGTGCGCTTC
>PVBE010237527.1_pt1 | contig 96923 bp, 117 predicted proteins | sample 1631181 | NCBI WGS metagenome assembly PVBE01 (sample SAMN08397723, study PRJNA350692) | Marine metagenome, whole genome shotgun sequencing project. | isolation source: water | place: Pacific Ocean | collected 2012-04
GATAATGGTGGAATAATGGCTTCGCAAATAGATGATACACAAAGAATGGGAGGATTAGCTAATAAACAAGTAGGTATAGAAGAAATTAGAGCTATATTAAAAGATCCTAATGCTATGAGAAATGAAACATTTTTAGGTAATATGGTTACTTTAGGTAAATTAAATCCAGATTATATTAATCCTACTCCTGAAAAAATTGGAAGAATATCTAATTTAGCTACGGCTCCAGAATATGGCACGGAACCTTTAGGTAATGCTGTAGAGGTTAGGAGATTTGCATAATGGCTGAAGACCAACTAGATGAAGTACTACAAGTTAAAATACCACGACGAAGAGTATTTATTCCTGAGCTTCATTATAATCCGGAAAAGCAAAGTGATATAACCACTAGAACTCGATTGGGTAAGGGAGTTTCTTTTAGTGCATTTTTACCAGCTGGTGGATTTAAACCATCATTAGATAAATTAGGCAATCATGCTGAAAAATTAGCATTGGCTAAACAATATTCTATGCATGCTAATGCTATGAGAATGTTTATGGATACTGAAAAATTTGGAGAACACAGATTACATGTGGCAGAAGGATATCAAGAAATAGATGATACTATAGATAAAAATGATAGTATAAATTATTTAAAGTCTACTGGACAATGTGTTGTTTACGAAGTATATGATCAAAAAGGACAATTAGACTTATTTCAATCTTATGAATTGGCTTATTATTGGAAAGTAAATCTAGAATATGAAAAGCTTATACTCAGTTATGATCACTTTAATCCTAGCGGTTCTTTATGGGTTCAACTATTATTAGTAATGCCAGAGATAGTAGCCCCTTGGTCAGTATATTATAAAAATCAAATAGAGACAAGATATAACAATTACGTGCAATCAACTAATGAATTTGTTGAAGTTTTAGAATAAATACTATAAAATAGGAAGAAAAAATGGTTAGTCGCGCATTTGCGGTAGAAGATGGAAATTTAAGTAGTAAAACCCTAGCTGTAGCAAGAAGGGGCACTTACACAGATATAGATTTAACTTTAGCATTAAAAACTGGAGGTGATATCTATAGAAAAACAGAAGCAGCTAGTGTTAAACAAGCTGTTAGAAATCTTCTTTTGACTAATTGGGGTGAAAAGCCCTTTCAACCTAGATATGGTGGAGATTTAAGAGATTTATTATTTCAATTAACCACAGAATTTGATGACGAGGATATAAAAGAAAAGGTTATAACATCAATAGAAACATATGAACCTAGAGCTGAAGTTACCACTATAAGAGTAACTATACCATCAGATCAGTTATCAGTTAGAGTAACAGTTAACTTTAGAATTATAAATACTGGTGAAGACGCTAGTGTTCAGTTATCATTAACGAGGCTTAGATAAATGGCTACAACAATTAAATCATCAGAACTAGATTTTGATACTATAAAAACGAAGTTAAAAAATCATTTTAAATCCCAAGCGGTTTTTAAAGATTATGATTTTGAAGCATCGGGATTATCTAATATACTAGATGTACTAGCATATAACACACATATAAATGGATTAACAGCCAACTTTGCACTAAATGAATCTTTTTTAAATACAGCTCAATTAAGATCTTCTATAGTTTCTCACGCCGAGTCTTTAGGTTATATTCCGCGTTCTTATACAGCTGCTTCAGCTACAGTTCAATTATCTATTACAATATCTGATACTGATAGGCCTACTTCAGTTACTATGCCTAAAGATACTATATTTACAGCATCTGTTGATGGAATATCATATTCTTTTAGAACTTTAGAAAATTATAGTGCTTTTGATGATGGGGATGGTAAATATAATTTTCAAGATTCTTTAGGATCAAAAAATATACCTATATTTGAAGGAACTGAAAAAACAAAGACTTTTTTTGTAGGGGCTACTACTGACAGTCAAGTGTATGTTATACCAGATGTTACAGCAGATACCAATACTTTAAACGTTACAGTATTTGATACTTTTGACGCCTCAGAAGGAGAAGCGTATACTAATTTATCTAAAGCAATTCGAATAACAACAGCTTCCAAACATTTTCAGGTAAAAGAAGTTCCAAATGGACACTACGAATTAGTATTTGGGGATGGACTTGCCACGGGTAAAGCTCCAGTAGCTGGGAATAAAATTGTGGCTTCTTACTTATCAGTTAAGGGGGCTGCTGCTAATGAAGCTTCTACATTTGTGCCATCTAGTTCATTATCTGTAACACATAATTCGGTAACTTCTTCTTATACTATTAACGTGGATACAACAGTAACCGAATCTGCGGGTGGGTCTTATAAAGAAGGCATAGAATCAATAAGATTAAATGCTCCTATTCAATTTGCTTCACAGCAAAGAATGGTTACTGCAGAAGATTATAAAGCCCAAATATCAACTAATTATAGTTCTTATTTAGATGACGTTTCTGCTTGGGGTGGGGCAGACAATGTTCCAGTAACTTATGGTAAAGTTTTTGTGGGATTAAAATTTAAAGATAGTATATCAGGTGCTACTAAACAAGTAGTTAAAGATGGAATTAGATCTGAATTAACTGATAATTTAGCTATTATGTCCATAGATACAGAATTTTCAGATCCAATATCTTGTTATTTAGAAATAGATATTTCTTTTAATTTTGATCCTGATTTAACAAACAAAACTGTACAAACAACTCAATCAGATATTATGAACACTGTTAATAATTATTTTAAAGATAATTTACAAAAATTCGAAAAGGTATTTAGAAGATCTAATTTAATTTCATTGATAGATGATTTAGATGTTGCTATTTTAAACTCTAAAGCTGATGTTAAAATGCAATTAAGATTAGGTGAGAATAGTTTACCAAAACCATTATCTATAAACATATTACAAGATTATGAATTAGCCTATCCTACATCAATTGCTACGCCAGATGATGTTCATCTTAGAGTAGAATCTTCTAGATTTACGTATAATGGAAGAACCTGTAATATAAAAAATAAATTATCTTCTAATGTTTTACAAATATATAATTCTGAAGGAGAAGTTGAAATAGATAATATAGGCTCTTTTAATGCTAGTGAAGGAAAAATTAATTTAGTTGGATTTAAACCATCAGCTATAGAAGGCTCATCGGTTAAATTTAGTGCTGTGCCATCTAATGAAAGTACTATAGCACCATTAAGAAATTATATTTTAGATTTAGATACTTCTCTATCAGCTGCAACAGGAGCTTTTGATTATCAAAATACAAAAGTAACTCTATAATATGGCCCATAAGTTAACAGACAAAAATCGTACTAATACCAAATTTAATAAATCATTGGTACAAGACCTTTTGCCTGAATACTTTCAAGCTGATAATCCAGATTTTATAACTTTTTTAGAGCACTATTATAATTTTCTAGATTCAGATGGTCAACATAATTTCGATGCTGAAATTCATTCTTTAGGTAATGCCAAAGATATAGGAGCAACTCATACTGATTATCTAACTCAATTAACTGGTGAAATCGGTGGTGGTTTAAATAGTATAGGAAATTTTGATCAACCAAGATTTGCTCTTCAAAGACTAGCTCAATTTTATAGGACAAAAGGTTCTAGATGGTCTATAGAAGAATTTTTTAGATTATTTTTTCAAGATCAATCTATTGAAGTTCAATATCCAAAAAAAGATTTGTTTCTAGTAGGAGATTCGGCAAGTCAAATAGGTTATGAATCTTTAAAATTTATACAAAATTATACTAAGTATCAAATATTTTCTCTTTTAATTAAGGGTTCTAAAAGTGTTTCTCAATGGTCAGATCTCTATAAAAAGTTTGTACATCCTGCAGGATGGTATTTTGAAGGTGAGGTTATATATGAAACCGCCACTAATTTAAATCTTTTAGATATGCCAATCTATGCACAAGATTCGGCAGCTGGTATAATAACTGTTTCTGATGAAGCATCTTTTTCTGCATCAGCTTTTCCAAATATAACATACTTATATGATTCGGCAGCTGGTTACAATTTAAATGCTAGAGGTTCTTTAACAGCATTAATTCAAACATATGCGTCTTTAACTAGCTTAGAAATAGATAAATACTATCATAATATAAGTACTTGGATTACTCCTAATTCATTTACTTTTGATGACAGTCACGGGGTGTTTATTGATTCAGACCATGGTAGAAGAGGTGATTCAGCTGGCCCAGATATGTCATTATTATTTGAAACAATGGATAACGACATGTTTACGAGATATGCAAGTGATTCACAAATTTAGTATAAATACAATAAAATAGGTTTAATATGACTAGACAAATTATATCGACAGGAACAGCAGCCAATGATGGCACAGGGGATACTTTACGTAATGCTGCGACTAAAATAAATTCGAATTTTCATGAGATTTACACCTTTATGGGTGATAGTTCTACTTTGTCTAGAGGTGTTTCTTTAACAGACTCTTCAGTCACTTGGGAAGGATCTGTTGCTGATAATCACGAAACCAGATTAGCCGCTGTTAATCCTACAGCTGATAGATTGATAGAATTACCTAATGCATCTGGTATTATTGTATTAAAAGATACTACAGATACTCTAACTAATAAGACTTTAACAAGTCCTGTTTTAACAACACCTCAAATTAATGATGCTGCTGCTGATCATCAATATATTATTGCTGTTAGTAATTTAGCCGCGGATAGAACAATAACATTACCTTTATTAACTGGTGCTGATGAATTTACTTTTAACGCGCATACACAAACATTAACTAAGAAAACTTTAAGTGCACCGACAATTAACACTCCTAAAATAACAGGTGATATATTAGATTCTAACGGAGTTGAAATTATTACTCTTTCATCTGTAGGTGGTGGAGCAACAAATGAAGTTACGATTGCTAATTCTAACAACGCTTTGGGTCCAGGATTATCTGTTACAGGAACCCCTGCTGATACTAATTTAAGAGTAAATGCCGCGGGTACAGGTTCAGTATTAACTAGCAAATTAGCAATATTATCCTATATTGCAGATTCAAATGGTGCTGGTGCAACAAACGGGTTTAAAAATGCCGGATATATAATAGGAAATAAAAGTGGAAGTCCTTTAGCTCTTGCTTTAGTAGACGGCACTACAATAGGGGAATTAAAAACATTTACTAATAAAGGATCAGGTGGGGTCATGTCAGTTACTCCTTCTAATTATGCCCAAGGCACTGAATTTTCAATTAATCAAAATGATAGCTGTGTGCAATGCATATGGGATGGTACTAACTGGAATAGAATGTAAGGAATAAAAAATGGGCGCTATAATTACAGATACACTAAAACGACAAATGCTACAAAATTTGTATGATGAAATATCTACGTTAGATAGTCATAGTTATTACGTAGGTATTGGTCGTCATTTGCAATGGGATAGTTCAGATACAATTCCTGCTTTAACTGGAGCTCCAAAAGAAGAATTAACAGCTAGATTAAATTTACAATCTATAAAACCAGTTACAGATGTTTCTTGGGTTGTTCCGAGATATAATTGGACTTCTGGTACTACATATCAGTCTTATGATGATAATGTAAAGGGTGCAACAGGTAACGGATATTATGTTTTAACTGATTTAAATGAAGTATATATTTGTATTCAACAAGGAAAAAGCGCTACTGGAGTAGCTGCGGTTTCTACTGTAAAACCCAGTTTTACAACTGCTGGTGTAGATAAAATCAGAGCCTTTAAAACAGCTGATGGATATGTATGGAAATTTTTATATGCTTTAAGTGCTACTATTTCTAGTAAATTTCTAACTGCTAATTATTTACCAATTCCAGCTCAAACAACGGACTCAGCTGGCGCTTATACAGATTTTCCTTTTCAACAACAACAAGCACAGGTTCAAACGGCAGCAGCTGCATCTAATCCAGGCCAAGTTTTAGGCGTTGTTGTAACTAATGAAGGAGCTGGATATAGTGGAGATCCTGTAGTTACTATTGTAGGAGATGGTATTAATGCGGGAGCCACGGCATTCGAAGATGGAGGACAAGTTAAAAAAGTAGAACTTAATACAAGTGTTGATAGTGCTATTGCAATGGGGCATAATTATAATGTAGCTTCTGTTCAATTTTCTGGTGGGGGAAGCCCTTCTGTCAATGCCACAGCTAGAATTGTAATGAGTCCTAAAGGTGGTTTAGGTGCAGATCCAAAAGAAGATTTAAAAGCAAGTTCTATAATGATTAATAGTAAACCAGCAGGCGTAGAAAATGTGCCAGGTCTTGTAACTATAGCTTCACCCTCTGGAAATACTTTTTTTACAGGTCAAGATTTTAGACAGGTTATGTTATTAAGAAATCCATTAGATTCTTCTGGAGATAGTGCAGCAACCGGAACTGGTATTCCCGGTAAAGTTGCTAGATTTTTACGAGTTACAGATGCGGCAGATTTATCCTCTGGATTTGTTCCAGATGCAATATTTACGGGAGTTACCTCTACTGCTAAAGGATCTATTGTGACTACAGAAGGTGATAGATTATGGTTTACTCAAGATGAAACCGTAACTGGATTTAAACAATTTTCTACTGGAGAAAACCTAACAGTGTCTGGAGGTACTGCTACAATTATGAATCCAAATACTTACCAAACTACTGACAATGCTGTTTCCGGCGAAATGAATTTACATACTGGAGACGTTCTATATATAGATAATAGAGCAGCAATTGAAAGATCCAGTATTCAAACTGAAGATATTAAGATAATTTTACAGCTTTAGGTATAAAATATGGCCACAAATTTTACAACAACAACTCTTAGCACGACTTATAAAGACGATTTTAAAGATAGTGATAATTACCACAGAATATTATTTAATAGTGGTAGAGCTTTGCAAGCTAGAGAACTTACTCAGATGCAAACTATTCTACAAAAACAAATTGAAAGATTAGGTAATAATATATTTAAAGAAGGAGCTATTGTAAAACCTGGTGGTACATCTATTGATAATCAATATTTATTTGTTAAATTAAATACTTCTACATACGCTTTAGGATCTAATGTAACTAAAGGTATGATATTTACAGGTGGATCTTCTAATGTAAAAGTTAAAATATTAGAAACAGTTGGTGCTGCAGGAGCAGATCCAGCTACAATCTATGTTCAATATATCCACACCTCTTCTTCTAGTGCTTCTACAGAAACTCCGATTACTGTATCTCCAGGTGAAGTATTAAGTGAAGATGGTGGATCTATTAATTTACAAGTTCAGAGTACAAATACAACGGAAAATCCAGCAGTAGGTAGAGGCACTCGTGTTTCTTTTGCTAATGGTATATATTACATTAAAGGTAATTTTGTTTTTACTGAAAACCAATCTGTTATTGCTTCGAAATATACTGATGTTTATTCAGGTAATATTGGATATAAAGTAACAGAACAAATCGTAACAGCCGCTGATGATACAGGTTTATATGATAATCAAGGAACATCACCTAATTTAGCTTCGCCCGGAGCTGATAGATATAGAATTAGACTATCTATATCTAAAGAAACAGATTTAGCTGGGACTGATAATTTTATTCATATAGCCACTATAAAAGGTGGAGTTATACTAGACAGTACAAAAGAATTTGATCAATACAATATTCCTAATAAATTAATTTCACAAAGAATAAAAGAAAATTCTGGTGATTATATGGTTAAGCCATACAAAATTAATTTTGCAATGGATTCAGAGAACACACATTTAAGATTAAAAATAAGTGATGGCATTGTAGTAATAGATGGAAATAGAGCCGCCAGGTCACCTTCAGAAATGAGAGTTAGAAAACCAACAGCGACCACATCTTTTAATAATCAGGCTATCGGAATAGATTATGGTAATTATGTTAAAGTTGGTTATTTAGATGGCCAAACAGGAGGTATTCCTGGAACCGATTCAGCCGAAACAGTTAATATTAGAAGCGCTACTAATTATGGTGGATCAACTATAGGTACTGCTAGAGTTAGAGCTATTACTAAAGATACAAATAGTTTAGATTATAGATATCATTTATTTGACATTCAGATGAATGAAGGAACAGTATTTCAAAATGCTAAGAGTTTTGGAAATGCTAGTAATAGATATTTTAATCCAGTATTAGAAAATAGTTTATGTATTTTAAAAGAACCATCTAAAAATCAATTACTATTTCCATTGCCTCGCACTAGACCTAGTGCAATAACTGATATTTCATTAACGATGCAAGAAAGATTTACTGCTAATGTATCAAGTAATGCTGGTAGTATTACAACTACTAATGGTGTTTTTGTAAATACAAGTGATTGGATTTTTTCTAAACAAGATAGTGATATTGTTCAACCTACTTGGGCGCCTACTGTTACATCTGGTTTTGGTATCTCTACAGCTAACTTTACAACTAATGCTTTTACAGGAGATGGAACATATAACGTCTTGGCAGATGTATATAAAGGAACAGCTTCTATTAGATCTAAAACATTACCAACTACTCCATATACTATACTAACCGCTGTTGAAGATGATGGAAATGGACTTCAGTATATTAAATTAGGTTATGCTGATATTCATGAAGTGACCGAAATAGTTCAGCAATCGGATAGTAGTATTGATTTATTTAATAGGTTTGTATTAGATAATGGTCAGAGAGATAATTACTATGATATAGGTAGACTTATTTTAAAACCTGGTTATGCCAAACCAGCAGGAACTATTAGTGTTAAATTTAAAGCTTTTCAACATGGTCCAGGTAATTTCTTTGCCTCTACTTCTTATTCGACTTTAAATTATTCTCAGATTCCTAATTATAGATTAGCAACTGGTCAGTCCATAAATCTTAGAGACTATATTGATTTTAGACCTGTAAAAAGTCATATCGATAGTAGTTATAGTGGGGCTGGATCTATTTTAAATCTCTTGCCTAAACCTACAAGTATAGTATCTGCAGATACCACTTATTATTTACCTCAAGCTTATAAGTTAGTTATTGATACAGATGCTGATGCTCGATTAGTTGAAGGAGCTTCTCAAATAGATCCATCTTTTCCAGAAGCACCAATAGGAGCTATGGGTATATACGATATTATGATGCACCCAAATACTCTTAATGATTCTGACGTTACTGTTAGACAATTACACGCTAGACGATATACTATGAAAGACATTAATAAATTAGAAAATCGTTTGGGTTCATTAGAAGAATTAACAGCATTAAATATGTTGGAAATGGATACAAAAAATATAGAAGTTCTAGACTCTGCAGGTAATGATAGAACAAAATCAGGTTTTATTATAGATAATTTTTCTACACAATTATTATCAGAATTAGGAAATAGCGAATATGCTGCTTCGATAGATCCAACAGAACAAATATTAAGACCTAGATTCTTTGAAGATAATGTTCGAATGATCTATGATTCTGCTGCATCTAGAGCTGCTAATGGTGATGTTATGAAAACCATTAAAAAGGGTGATAATGTTTACATATACCACACCGAATCAGAATATTTAAGTTCAAGTTTAGCTAGTGAACATATTCAGATAAATCCATTTGATGTTATAATGTATGAAGGACAATTAAAGATATCTCCCGAATCCGACGAATGGAGAGATACAGTAGTAGGAGCCACTAAAGCTGTAGATGGAGGCCGATTATTAAATACAACTCAAGCTTATCTATGGGATAATTGGAGTTGGAATTGGGGAGGCAAATCTATAGACCAATTAAGTATTGGATCTACTACTAATACTAAAGATGAATCCAACTCTTCTAAAAATATTTCTAAATTTAATAAAGTAATAGACAGTGAAATAGTTAAAGAAGTTATAGGCACAAGAGTTTTACAAACAGCTTTAATACCATGGATGAGATCTAAAAAAATACACTTTAAAGCCTCTGGGTTAAGACCAAATGCTAAAATATGGGTTTATTTTGATGGTGATCGCGTAGGTGGCACTGGAAGTGATTGGTGTAAAGCAGAGACATTTAAAAGATATTCAGATACTACAGATGATTATGGTAATTCGTTAACGAACGCCACTGCCCATCCAGAAGGCAGTACAGCTTTAACAACTGACAATAACGGTGGTCTAGAAGGCAGTTTCTTTATACCTAACAATGACGCAAAGAGATTTCCTTGTGGATATAGAGAATTAATATTATTAGATGTTAGTGCTTATAATCCAGATCATTCTACAGCAATAGCTCGAACTTCATATATATCTACTGGTCATCTAGATACTGTGGAACAAACTGTAAAATCTACTAGAGTATTAACTATAGCAGGACAAAAAACGGTTACTAATAAACCACAACCAGAACCAAAGATAACAAAACCAGATAAAGTATCTATAAATCATATAAACGGGACACCATTTTGGAATATTAATGGTAAAACTCAACCTTATGTTCCACATGTAAGTAATCAAACACAATATGGAAATAATAGTTGGAGTTCTGGTAATTATACTGGTTCAACTATAATGGACTGGTCAACCGATAGATGGCATTACTAAATGGGATATAAAATATGTTAAATTCATTAGGATATAAAACTGATAAACATTCACTGGCTCAATCATTTTTTGTGTATGAACATGCTGGTATATTTGTAACAAAGGTAGATTTATGGTTCTATGCCAAAGATACAGCTGTATCCGGATCTATTTTAATGCCAGTAATGATAGAATTAAGACCAATGGAAAATGGATATCCTTCATCTTCTTTGGTTGTACCAGGATCTACAGTTTCCTTACCTACCTCCTCTATAACAACTACTACTACTGGACCGACTGCCGGTAATGCTACTTCTTTCACATTTGATGAACCAGTTTTCTTAAATGGAAGACAAGATTATTGTATAGTAATATATACTAACTCATCTCAATACAGATTGTATATTGCAGAAGGAAATCAATTTGAATATGGATCCACAGAAAAAAGAATAACTAAACAACCGACTCTAGGTAGTTTATTTTACTCACAAAATGCTATAACATTTACGGCTGCACAAGAACAAGATTTAACTTTTAAATTATATAAAGCAGATTTTCAATATTCATCAGCTAAAGTTAGACTAAAAAATACTGATGTGCCTGTAAGATGTTTAAGAACAGATCCTTTGGTATCCACTTCTGGATCTGCATCAGTTCAGGTAAGCCATCCTAATCATGGAATGCAAGTCGGTGATGTTGTTACTATGAGAATGAATGGTGGATCTGTTAGTAATTTAGATAGTTCTCATATAACTGGAGAACGTACTATTACAGCTATAGATCCAACCGGATATAAATTTAATGCTGGTACTACGGCATCAGCATCTTTAACGGGTGGAGGAAAAAAAGTAACTGCCACTAAACAAATACCTTATAGTATATTATATCCTCATTTACAGACTTTAATGCCAAATGAAACAGCTATAACAACAGGTTTTAGAGGTTCTACATTTAAGTCTTATGCTGGCGCAGAAACAGCTTATTCTATGAATCATTCTACTGATCAATTTTTTAATGTTGCTTTAAATGAAAATAATATTGGTGATAGAATGTATGTTATAGCAAGTCCAAAAAAAGAATCTGATATTTGGAATGGTGGTGGAGCTGTAGTTAATAGATCCGCTGAAATGGAAATAAATATGTATACTGATAATACTAATGTAACACCAGTATTAGATATGCAAAGAGCTTCATTAACTGGTATATCTAACCAAATAGATAGGCAATTAGATTCAAGTACAACTTCTCCTGGATATTATAATGCTGTATTTAGTCACGTACCAGAAACAAATCATATTAGAGGAAGCGCTGCATCTAAGCATTTAACTAAAGCTATTACACTAGCTAATGACGCTGTGGGGTTAAGAGTTTTTATAGAAGCGCAACGACCATCCGATGCCTATTTCGATCTCTATTTTAGAACAGGTACAGATGGCGAAATGTTAACAAATAAATCTTGGACATTAGAACCCGAAGAAACAAATAATCCTTCAGATGATGATAATGAAACATTTAGAGAATACGCTTATTTAATTGGTGGTCAAGGTGGTGAATTACCTAATTTTACTCAATTCCAATTGAAAATAGTCATGCAATCAACCAATCAAGCTCATGTACCTCTATTTAGAAATCTTAGAGTAATAGCAATGGGTACATAATATATGAGTTATACTAAAATACAAGGTGAGACTAGTTTTGTTAGAGATAATAATACTGGAGCTATAATAAATATAAATAGTAATGCAATACAAGCAGCAAGAGCTAGAAAAAAGGCTAATAAAGAAAAAGCTGAAGAAATAGAAACCATGAAAAAAGATATACAAGATATAAAAACCTTGTTATCAAACATAGTAGAGAAGTTAAATGGCTAAAACGATAATAAATTTAACAGATACATTAGCAACATTAGTTACTAAAACTAATACTATATCTAATGCTATAGGTGATTTAGCATTATTAGAAACTAGTGAAGATTCAGATATAGTAGGATCAATAAATTCTATAGTGCTAGATCCGATAGATTCGGCTGATGTTATATCTTTGGCTAGAACGTTTGCTGTCTCTGGTGACAAAGGTTTAATATATAATTCAGGTACAGGCAATTTTGACATTGATTCTGCTAATGTTAGAGGTATATTCACTGGTAACAAAGGTTTAATATATAATTCAGGCACAGGTAATTTTGATGTTGATTCTGTTAATTTAAGAGGTATAATATCAGTAACTGATGTTAGCGGAGATGGATCATTAAGTTATAATGCTAGTACTGGTGTATTAACATATACTGGACCTTCTGCGGCTGAAGTTAGAGCCCATATAAGTGCAGGAGAAGGTATAGATATTTCGTCAGGTGAAATATCAGGAGAAAATGCATCAACATCTAATAAAGGTATAGCTAAGTTTGCAGCAGCAGATTTTTCAGTATCTACGGGTGAAGTAAGTTTAGTAGATATTGTAAGTAGTCATTTTGGTAGTCCCGTAACTTTAACAATTTACGATTCAGCAGGAAGTACTTTAAAGACGATACGATCACCAGGATCATAACATGGCGACGAGGTTTCCTTTATATTGGGATAATTCAAGTGGTGGTCCAAAAACCATGACATCTGCTATGGTCGATCAGATTAGACTTTTATGTCATCATGTTTGGTCTGAAAATCCTTCAGTAACATTAAGCTGGACGGGTTCAGGTGGTAATTTAGGAAATATTAATGATACTAGATTGCAGGCGGGTGCCGGTTCTACTCATGCATCAAGTTTTCAAGATCCAGAAGATACATCAACAGATACTGTTGGTTACTCTAAAATAAATCAAAATTTGTCTTCTGTATCAAATGTAACTACTAATCCATATCCATGTTATTATGATAGTGGTAATATAAAACACATGACTCAAGCAGATGTGCATGATACATTTATAAAACCAGCTATAGAAACTTATGTTGATGGAACCGATAGACCAGGAGTATATAAAATAGTTACAAGTTCTAGTAATACTATGGGTGCAGTTATGATAGATACACGAGCAGATGCTGGTGCTTATACTGAAGGTGGTTTAATTGAAACGCAACTTCAGGCGACTACAATAACAACATTTTATTTAAAAAGGTATAATACTTACGGTAATGCTGGTTATACTAGACCTTTAATGATACATCCGGATGGTAATATCCAAGAATTTGAAGAAGCTAGATTTCAAAGTATTTTACAACAAGAGATGAGATATGTAGCAAGAAATACAACAAATTATAGGATTAGATATGGATATAATGGTGGTGGGCATTCATCAGCAGGTCAAAATATGGGATCTGGTATGACTGATACTAAATTAAATAGTCAAACAACACTTGAAAAAAAATTCGGAGGTGATGATTATCGTTCACAAGATGTACCATCTGGTTCACCTGTTACACAAAATACAACATATTTGAGAATACGGAGAGAATAATGTGGAAAGATTATGAATTAATTGAAGCTAGATTTACAGATGTAGAGCAACTAACGGTTTTAGCTTTATTTAAAATGCCTTCTGGGGAAATAATGGAAGAGCATATAGAGGTTGATCCTGACCAACTTCAATATAAAGAATTGATGAAATTAACTACCGAAAAACAAATTCATGAATGGACATATGAATGGAAACTAGCTGGTAAACGGCATTTAGATAGTCTTCTCAAACCAGAAATAGATAGACAAGTAGAAGAAAAAGTAAAATTGGTTATAGCTAATATTATAGAAGAAAGAGACACATTAAAATTTGAAGTTGAAGAAGCTTGGGGGCACGCGAAACAAGGTTGGGAAAAGGATACAGTTATACAAAAATTAACTAATAAAATTGCTGACCGGGACGTATCAATACAAGAATTACAATCCAGTTATCAAAAAATAGATCCTTTAGAACCAACAACAAAAGATTTATTAGATGTAGTTTTAGATGTTAATACCAACGAAGATACTCTTTTTAAATTAAAGTTATCTGTCTTTGAAAAAGAAAAAATTAAAAAATCTAAAAACCGAAAATTTAAAACTGATATAAGAAAAACTAAAACTGTCATAGACCTATTGAAGTTAATACAAAACAAAGTATAGTATGAAAAATATCCAGAACGTAGTGTTCGTCAAATGGGGTGATAAGTACTCCAGTGATCACGTTATTAATCTATATAAATCTTTATTTAAATATAATTCTGAATGTAATTATTATTGCTTAACAGATAGCGATGCTGATACTTTAATCGAACATAACATAAAAACAATATCATTATCCCATAAACCAGCATTAAAAAAATGGTGGAATAAACTAAAAATGTTTGATAAAAATTTACCGGTAAACAATTTAACTCCGCATGCGTTAGTTGGAAAATGTTTATATTTTGATTTAGATATTAAAATAAATTCTGATCCTTTTTTAGTTTTAGACCAAATTAATTGGGACAAATTAACTATGATAGATTGTCATTGGAAACAATCTGATCTCTATCATAGGTTATCTAATTATGATGTTAATGTAAATTCTTCTGTTTTAGCTTGGGATACTGAACAATCTAATGCTGAAGAGATATGGGATCATTTTATTGATTCTGGTTATAAAGATTATTTTTTAAGAAAATATGTTGGTATTGATAGATATATAGTTCACGAAGATTTTAGTTATAATACATTTCCTCAAGATTTTATACAATCCTATAAATATGAAAAAAATAAAATAGCTCCTGTTACAACATTTGAAGAGGTTGATTTTGAAGGAACAAATATTAAATCGTAGCCTTAAAGCTATAGAAGAAGTATATGATGAATCTCAATATGGTGTAGATGATTTATATCGCATAAAAGATATGGTGCATTCATTAGATAGAAATCATTGGGTAAGTAAACAATGGTTAGTAGATAGTTTAAGACCTATTCATCAAAGATTATTTGGAGAATTTGGTACAAGTAAAATTTATATAGCCGGTGGTTGGTATGGTTTACTGGCACATCTATTAAGAGAAACTTTTCAGAACGATCATATAGTTTGTGGTGATATAGATCCGATGTCAGAACATTTCGGTCATAAGTTATTTTATGATAGAAATATAGAATTCAAAGTAGAAAATTGTTTAGATTCAAAAGATCTAGATGCTAATATAATAATTAATACCAGTTGTGAACATATTGATACAGAAGATCTAAAAGAATTTATTTCTAAAAAACCTAAAGAGTCTATTATAGTATTACAATCTAATGATTATTATGATTTAGATTCACATATCAATTGTATAGAAAACTTAGAAAAATTTGTGCAATTTGTAGAACCTCTTTTATCTAAAAAATGGATAATATCTAAAGCCTCTCTTGATCTAGGAGACTTTAATCGATTTATGATTATAGGTCAATAATGCAAATATTTAAAGATAAAACAGAAAATTTTTTTAGGTGGGTTAAAGGCACAGAACTTGTTGAATTGGATAATATCGATATTAAAGAAGATCCAGTAAGACCAGAATTAAGTTTAGATTTTAGAATAGCAAATGGTCGAAGAATATTCGGATTAAAATATCAAGAAGAAATAGAAGCTATAGTTTGTACAGCATTTTGTCCAGAGGTTCCTTATACAGTTAGAGAAATGGATTATATGTCACAGGCTGCTAATCAAGAAGACCAACGAGGTAATGTTATGGTTGCCTATACAGTATGGTCAAGAAAAAGAGGTGCCGGTAAAGAAATTATTAATAAACTTGGTCAATGGGCAAAAGAAAATAATTTTAGCAGATTAGTGACACTATCACCTTTAACTCCTATGGCTACACATTTCCATATTAGAAATGGTGCTAAACTTATAAAACATAATCCCGATACTCAAAATTTTGAATATAAAATATGAATGTAATTTTTTCAATATATGTAGATATTGCTGAGGAAAATCTAGATAATCCTGGATGGTATGAAAAAGGAATTCAAGTTAAAACCGATAAAAGTTTGCAAACTAAGAAAGCATTAAAAAAATATTATGATAAATTAAATATAGTTAAAAAAGAATATGCTGATAGTATAGGAGCTGATTATATTTTATTTGAAGGTGATGATGAATATAAAAAGTATTATACTACATTTCAAAAAGAATATCCACAGATTTCTGAATATGATGTAATAAATTTTTATAAACATTGGAAGATGAAAGATCTTGCTAATGAATATAAAAACATTTGTTATATAGATTTTGATGTCATACCAAATACTAAAGAAGATATATTTAAAGCTCATAAAATAAACACCCATTTTGCTTGTGCTGAAAACAATGCTTTGGCTGCATGGGGTAAAAAAGTATCTCCTAGTAAATATGCTACATGTATAAGAAACCCATCTTCTAAATATTGGAATTGTCATGCCATGTTATCAGAAGAAGGTTATGATCCTAATACAGATGTATTTAATACGGCAATTATGATAGCTTCTAATTCTATTATACACCAATTTGATTATTTTGGCAACTTTAAAAGTACATTAAAGTTAATGAAAAAATTAAAAGAAGATAAAAATTCTATGTATCCTCATAATATACAAAGAGTATTTAATTACGATAATGAGACAGTTTTTGCTTATAAAAGGGTTGCCAATAATATAAAAATAGATTATATTGTAGACGACTGGCACTGGAGAGTAGATTCTTATCTGTGGAAAGAAGATGCTAAAATGTTTCATGTTATGAATAAAAAGTTTGGATATTTTTTATGACACCAACAATTTATTGTGTTAGAATAGGAGACAAATATGGTATAGAACATGAAGACTACATTGAAAGTAGGCTGATAAACTACCCTATATACTGGATTAGAGAGCCATATAGCGAGGGTATTCATTACCAGTGGAATAAGATGCTGCCTATGAGTTACAAATCTGAAAAACCTATATGCGTTATTGATATTGATATATTACTTGAAAATAATTATAGAGAATTATTTGATTATCCTATAGAACGAGGTGAATTTTTATCTATACCTAGTTGGTGGCAAGATGCTCCTGGATATAAAATTAATGGTGGCTTTTTTAAATATTATCCTATAGACTGTAATTACATATATGATAAGTTTATGGCAGATCCAAATAAATGGAGATTACATTATATAAAAAACGGAACTACTGTAGGCCCAGTTAATGGTGAGCAATACTTTGTAGAAGACAGTGTAAATGAAAAATTAAAATTAAAATTAGTTCCTCCTGCTTGGGTTACACGATGGAAAGAGGATGGTGATTTAGATTGGCAATATGAAATATCTAATAAATATAAACAAGTAAGTGGTAATGAATACCTTAAAATGGGTGATTGGCATCCTGATATTAAATTAATTCATTACACACATTCTACAAATATACCGGAAAGATAATGGATAATATAGTTATAATAGCTTTTAATAGAACAGGTTCTAATGCCTTTGGCCAAGGCTTTCAAAATAAAGAAAGAGAATATTTTGGAGAAATTCATAATAGTAATGAATTTTATAATAGTAATGAATTTTTTAATATAGGCTTAAAGGATAAAGAAATTAACTTTGAATGTATTGATATACCTTTTCATTTAAGTGGTATGCACCAAGCAAAACAATGGGTACACTTATGTAAATTAGGTTTTAATAAATTAAAAACAGTAGAGAAAGGGTCGTTTAAATGGATTGTTAAACTTAGCTTAGAACCTCTATTTGGACTCGCACAGACAGAAAAAGATAAGCAGCTAATAAAAAATTATTTAGAAAAAGAAGTTTTACCACAATATAAATGCTTATACTTAACAAGAGATAGTTTTGTGGATAAGTTTACAAGCCAATTAATGGCTTATGGTTCTATGATATATGATAGTAATAATTATGTAATAGGTAATGATAAAAAAGAAGTTAAATATAATAAAGATTTTTTTATTAAATTGCAAGAGTCAAAAAAAATGCATTTTGGAATATTGGAACATTCTAAGATAACTTACGAATATTGGAGTGATTATTTTTCTAAAAAAATACCAACTTATACATATTCAGATAAAATAAAAGATATTACAACTGAATGGAAAAATGTCTTTAAAGAATATGATGGCGCAGGAGATACAAAATTTAAAAAATTAAATGTTGGTAATATACAATATAATGTTTTTAAAGAACAAGTAAAATCTGACATAAAGTCTTTTTTTAGAATACAGCCAGCAACATATTATAATAAATCTATGTTTTCTTCTATACAAGAACCTAATTTTTTTACTCCTAAAGAGGTAAAAGAAGTAAAAAGTAATTATGAAAATTTAGAAAAGATAATTTTAGAAGAATTTTTTGAAGATAATCCAGGATCTTCTAAGATAACATGTATGCATATAATGAATATAGATTGTAATGATATTACACATATAGCTAGAGTTAATAAGGATACAAATGAATTATATGGTCATCCCGGAGAACATAATGATAGAGATTTTAAATTGTTTATGCAGACAGTTGATGTAAGTTGGTTTTCAGATGTAAAAAATATTATTAGAAAAAAGTTTAATGCTATGGGAAGAGATGGGGGAGAAAAAGAGACATTAAGTTTTTTTAATTTTCTTTTCCCTTTTGAAACACATTGTGATGGATTTCATTTGAGTCCCGAATTTTCTGCTACTACTAGAGCCGACTCCGGAATAGAAGAAATGGTAAAAGAAGAACAAAGAAGAAGTCCTTATATACATTTACATCAAGGGTTAATTAATTTAGAAGCAGATCCACATCATGGAACAATAATATTTGATCAATGGTATCCAATGTGTCATTTTCTAGATCATTCTAAAGATGAAACTTCTACTTGGTCTACTGGCGAAGCCCCCTATAGACAAAATATGCATTTTTATAAAGGAGATGATGATAATAGGTGGGGTGAAAAAATCAGACACTATAGTCATAGTCATATGGATAAAAAAGATTATAATAAAATCATTGAACATATATATGGAGTTAACGATCTAGATGAACGAGATGATTTTCCATATGAAGCCACCTATGGATTAACTTTAGAAAAAGAATTACTGTTTGATAAACCAGGAACTTTAATTTCTTGGGATGCTAAAAAATTTCACAAACCGAAACCATTTCCTAGAAAAACATATAGTGAATTTCTTCAAAACCCTGATAGATTGTGTTTACAATATGAATCTATTGGAGATTATTATACTCGTAAAGATTATTAGATGTATAATGATATTATTAAAAAAAACAAATTAAGAATATGGTTAGATTTATCTACATATTGTAATGCTGCTTGTCCACAATGTCACCGCACTAATCCAGATGGATTAGGAAAGGTAGATTGGCTTCCATTAATACAATGGGATTTAAAACAATTTCAAAAAGCTTTTCCAAAATTAGATTTTATACAAGAATTTGAACTTTGTGGGTCTTGGGGAGATCCTGCAATGAATAAAGAAATATATGAAATATGTGAATATATTATTAATAATAGTGAAGCTAGAATTATGATTAAAACAAATGGTAGTATGAGAGAAGGTGAATTTTGGTGGGATCTAGGAGTTTTATGTGGTAATAGATTAGATGTAGAATTTGCTGTAGATGGTACTACACAGGAAATGCACGCAAAATATAGACAAAAAACAGTATTAGCTAAAGTATTAGAACATTTAGAAATTGTGGCACAGACTAACGCTAGAGCTCTAGTTTTTACAGTTTTGTTTAAACATAATGAAGATAAAATATATGATATAGCTAAAATGGTATATGATTTAGGGGCTAAGAAAATTAGTTTAACACCTTCAAATAGATTTGTACTTCATCACAATACTTCATTAGTAGAAACACTCCAAAACTTTCATTATATAAAGAATAATAAAAATGAAAAATTAAAAAAATCTAAATTAGAATGGGGATGGAAATCCTATCATTTAACCGAAAAATTTATAGAGAAATTAAAAAATGAAAAAATATCAAAACGATTGGTGTAAAGGTAAGTTAAAAATAAAATGTGAGTGGAAAGAAAAAGACACCATTCTAGTTAATCCAGATGGCCAGGTTTGGCCATGCTGTTATTTGGGTAATCCTAATTTTTTATATGAACAATTAAAAGATGAAGAATTAGAAGTAGCCGAAGAAGTAACTTTAAGTAGACAATTAGAAAATATAGAGAGGTCTGTGAAATGGCATCCATTAAATCCGGTATTAAAAGAATATATTGATAATAAAGAAGAACATAATATATTTAATAAATCTATAGATGAAATAGTCAAAAATGATTGGTTTACAAAAACTTTACCCGAATCCTGGAATGATTCCGATACTATAATACATCAGTGTTGGAGGTTATGTAATAAACATAGTGATGTAGATCCCTCAGATGGTACTAGAAGATAAATGATTTGTAATGCCCCTTTCAATAATATATATTTAACTCTAGAAGGTAAAGTTTCTCCTTGTTGGAAACTTACAGATTATTGTGACCAATGGTCTGAAGATAGATCTATAATGGATATATGGAATGGGGATAAATTTAAAAAGTATCGATCTGCTTTAAAAAAAGATATTTTTTTAGAACGATGTAAAGAGTGTAAACAAGATATAGATAATGATGTTTGGCCCTTAGCTCGAGCTTATAATGAATATCCAGTAAATGATTTCTGGCCAAGTATGATGGAATTAGAATTAAGTAATCAGTGTAATTTAGAATGTATAATGTGTAATGGAACATTAAGTAGTGGTATAAGAAAAAACAGAGATAAATTACCACCAATGCCTATGGTTTATACTGATAAATTTGTAGAACAATTAAATGAATTTATACCACATCTAACAGAAATAAGATTTAATGGTGGTGAGCCTTTAGCCCAAAAAATAATCTTAGATATATGTGAAAACATATCTAGAATAAATCCAGAATTAAAAATCAATATAGCTACAAATGGTACGGTATATAATAAGAGGGTTAAAGGATTATTAGAAAAATGTAATATCCATCTTAATATTAGTATTGATAGTCTTATAAAAGAACAATATGAAAAAATAAGAATCAATGGTAATTTTGATATGTTAATGAAAAACTTTGAGATTTTTAAAAAATATTGTCATGATAATAATAGAGAAATTTGTATTATGGTTAATCCAATGAGAAACAATTGGGGTGAAATGGTTCATTTCGCAGTATGGTGTGATAACCATAATGTTAATTTATGGTTTAATACAATACTATATCCAGCCCATCTAGCTTTATTTAATTTACCTTCGAAGGAATTAACAAGAATAATTAAACAATTAAAAAAAGATTTGGAAAATGCTTATTTAATAAATTTTAATAGTTTTCTATCAAAAAACTTTGATAAAGTAAACCATTTAATTAATAATCAAATAGAAAATTGGTTATGGGAGAATTTAGAAAATGGTAAGTAGTTTTAATAATATAAAAGATGCTTTAGAATTGGGTCAGACAGAATTATATTGGAGAAGTGATCATTTATGTAGGGCTCCTTTTTCGGGATTTTGTATAGATGCTGGTGGTATAATAACACTTTGTTGTATGGCCAGTTCTGATCCTCATAACCCAGCTGGGTCATATTATCCTAATGGCGAATGGCCTAAAATACAAGAAATAGAAAATTTAACTGAATTTTATAATTCTGAACAAATGGAATATTTCAGAAGAGAATTAGAAAATAAGAATGGCTCTAATATAGATCCTTGTAAAAATTGTTTTAAAACAGAAAAAGCTGGTACAGGTAGTACTTATAAGAAATACACTAATGAACAGCAGGCTATGTTGGGGTTTGATGAAGATTGGGATTTGCGTAAAAGTAAAAAACAAATACCCATAAGATGGTTAGAATTAACAACTTCTAATATATGCAATGCTTCGTGTTCTACGTGCACTGGATTTTTTAGTAGTAAATGGAATGATGTATACAAATTTTTTAAAAAAAATGATATAAGTAGTCCATATACTGGTATTCCATATCAAGAATCTAAAATAGTAAGATTAAATGATCGCGATATACAAAAAATAGAAAAGTTATTACCAGATCTAAGTTGGCTAATGTTAAAGGGAGGAGAGCCCTTTGCAGATAAAAATAATTTTAGAATTCTAAAAAAATTATTTGATTGTAATGAAAAATGCAAAGTTACTATTATATCAAATTTTTATAAAATTAATCCAGATATGCTTAAAGTTTTAAAAAAGGGAAAGAATCAATTAACGCATGTTGGGGCTTCAATAGATGGAATAGGTAAAGAATATGATTGGATTAGAAGTAATAAGTTTGAAGAAACTGTAAAAACTTTGAAACAATATCACGAAAATGTACCAGCTCCAATAAGTATTAATGTTTTTGTTTCATTGCATAATTTTTTTAGTTTAGATAAAATAGTAGAATATTTTATAGATATACCTTATATTAATTGTGTACATTTGGACAATGTGGCTTCTAGAATTGATGGTAATGACTTAACTTTTGGTTTAAATAAAATTCCTAATAATATATTTAAAGAATACTTAGAAAAATATATGGCAAAATGGGAAAAAGATAATTTAAATTATCAAATTCGCCACGGTTATCCTTTTGTAATGTTTAATAGTTTAAAAAAATATTATGATTCACATACTGAATTTGGAGATCTAAAAAAAGAATTTCAATTTATTGAAAATATGAACAAATTTAGAGGATTTAATTTATTAGATCATTGCAAAGGTTTAAAGGATCTTTATGAGCAGACTATGTAAAGCACCATGGACTTCTATATCTACTACATCTGATGGTCAAGTATTACCATGTTGTAGATTTGCTTTACAGAAATTTCAAAAAGAATTTAAATTGCCATCTCTATCGGAAGGTAGAATGGACCAAGTGTGGAATGGTAAACAATTTCAAAAATTAAGACAAGCTTTTTTAGATGGCGTAGAACCAGAAGAATGTGATGATTGTTGGTCTAGAGAAGACGCTGGTCTTGAAAGTATGAGACAAACTATTGATCATGAAATGTCAAATTTTCATATTAAAAATTCTATAGCTCCGCCACCCCAAAAATGGAATATACACGTATCTAATGTTTGTAATTTAAGATGTAGAATGTGTGGCCCAGAATTTTCTAGTTTAATACAAAAAGAATTAGCTGAACAAAAAGTTAAATTATATGGTCATAAAAAAGAAGAATTTGATGCTGAAATTAAATTATTTACGGGCAATCAAATTATAGGGACTAAACACGAGGAAATATTTAAAACTTGGATACCTCATATTCAAATATTTTCAATAGCTGGTGGAGAACCTTTTAAAAATAAAGAAATTAAAAAATTAGTAAAAATAATATTACAAGAAAAATTAGTAACCCAAAATATAGACGTATCTTTATGTACTAATGGGTCTTATTTTGATAGTAATTTTTTACTAGATCTGTTTAAATTTAGATCATATTTTCAAGGTATTAGTATAGACGATTTATATGAAAGAAATGAATATGCTAGAGATAAATCTAAATGGGAAACTATAGAAACTAATATATTAAAATTTAAACATATGTTTCTTCGATGTGGAAAAAATCCGAACCATATGAATATAAATTGTACTGTTAATAATTATAATATTTGGTATCTAGATGAATTAATTCAATGGGCGGAAGACTTTGAATTAGGTATTAATTTTCATATAGTCCATGAAACTGGCACCGGACATTTATCTCCAAAATTTTTACATCCTAGTATAAAAGAAGAGATAATAAAAAAATATAAAAGATTTGATAATAATCCTAAACTTAAAGGTATTATTAATAATATAAAAAAAGAACAAGAATTATCTGAGTATCATCAACGATGGTTAAATTGGTGTAATATGGCAGATATGAAGGCCGAAGATATGACCGATGGGTTTCTAAAATGGACGGCTTGGAAAGATTCTATTAGAAAACAAGATTTTACTCGAGTGTTCCCAGAATGGTATGATGTATTGAAACAAAAAGGATATAAATACTCATATAAATAATCCAAGAAAAGAGTATAACATATGGCTACTTACGAAGAAATAACACTTGATCAAGGTGCTGATGCTAGTATAAGCTTAGAGTTAGTTAATGCAGATGGCTCTAAAAAAGATCTAAGCAATTATACTATATCTGGAAAAATTAAAAAGAATTATAGTGATAGCAGTGGAGAAGCAACAGCTTGGACTACTACTATAGTATCTCCAAGTACAAATGGTGTTTGTACTTTAAGTTTAACAAATACGCAAACAGGTAATTTAAAAGCAGGTCGATATGTTTATGACGTAGAAGCATCCTACCAAGATAGTAGCGCTACCACAATTATTGAAAGAATATTAGAAGGAATTATTACTGTCACCCCCTCGGTAACTAAATAGGTGGATAAATAAATGGTAAAGATATATTCACCGGAAATTATAGTTAAAAAAATAACTGTAGGCGTGCCACAAAGTGTGGCTCATTCAGGTTCGAACTCCATACATAGTATGACTGGCGTCAATACGACAGCTAGAGAAAATGGTCATATATTAATATGGGATTCTAGCGACAATAAATATGTCACTTCTAAAATAGTTGACGGAACAGGAATTGAAACCCTTTGGCATCATGATAGTGATACTTTAATTATTGGGGTAAATGGTTTAACAACTACTAATGTTTCCGAAGGAACTAATTTATACTATACTGATGCAAGAGTAGATTCTAATATTAATAATACTGGAGCTGCTTTTATTGATAATGTCAAAATAACTTTTGGCAATGATAGTGATTTAAAAATATATCATAATGAATCACAAAGTATTATTGAAGACGCAGGAACAGGATCATTACAACTCAGATCAAATAATCTTACTGTACAAAATGCTGCAGGTACAGAAAATCAATTAACAGCTTTATCAGGTGGAGCTGTAACATTATATCATAATAATAATTCTAAATTAGCTACTACTATATATGGTGCTACTGTAACTGGAACTATTAATGCCGATTCAGCTACATTAACCAATTTAACAGCTGACTCTGCTACTATAACTAATATTAATCGATCCGGAACTACTGTAACTCCGGGTATATATGGAACAGCAATAAAAATACCAAGACTAACTATTGATTCTTCTGGATTTATAGATAGTGCTGGAACTGTTGATGTTGCTGGAGTATCTAGTGTTTCTTTTGATAGTGCAACATATAATTATACAATTAATACTGCAGATGGTGGTGTATTTAATCAAATGATTCATACCAGAAAACCTGGTTTAGCTGCTGGTACTCATGGATCTGCTACTTTAATTCCAACAGTAACAGTTAATCAATATGGATTAGTTGATAGTGTTGGAACTGTTTCAGTTGCAGGAGTTTCTTCTACTGCTTGGGATTCCGCTACTGGTGTATTTACTATTAGTACTGCTGATGGTAATGCTTTTGCCACAACAGTTATAATGGATTCAGATTGGACTAAAAATCGTGTTCGTAGTTCATTATCAGCTTCTGGCGATTTAACATATGATTCAAATACAGGACAATTTAGTTTTGATGTTGAAGATGTATATACTAAAGCCAATTTTGATTCTGATTTTAATGCTTCTTTAGATAGTGCTGTAACAGCTGGTGCTGGGTTAAAATTTTCTCATGAAGCTAATGGAATCTATATAGATTCCGCAGAATTAGAAGCTTATTATAAACCAGATATTCGAGGTTATATTTCCCATTCAGATGCGGGAGGTGATGGGTCTTTTAGTTATAATAATACAACTGGTGTTTTTACATATACAGGACCAAGTGCATCAGAAACCAGAGCACATTTTAGCGCAAGTAATAGTTTAAGCTATAGTAGTAGTACAGGTGATTTTAGATTACCTCAACCATTAGACTCTGCAGCTAATCCTACATTTAATCAATTAAGAGGTCCAGCAGAATTTTTAATTGATCCTGCAGCTATCGGAGATAGTACTGGTACCGTTAGAATATTAGGTAATTTAAGAGTAGATGGTGTTCAAACAACTATTAATTCTACTGCTGTATCTGTTGCAGATAAAAATATCATTATAGCTGATAGTGCTACAGATAGCGCTGGCTTAAATGGTGGAGGATTTACTTGGGGTGGTAATGACATAGTAGATAATCCTACATTTACATATTCACATTCTGATGCAAGATTAGTTTCTAATAGAAATATACAAGCGACTACTTTTGTAGGTCAAATTTCAGATATATCAAATCATTCTACAACAAATTTAAGTGAAGGTAATAATTTATATTATACAACTGCTAGAGCAGACTCAGATGCTAAAAATGCTGTTAGTGTAAATAATACTGGTGGTTTACATTATGGCTCATTAGCGTACAACGATTCTACTGGAGTTTTTACTTATACTGGACCTAGTTCTGCTGAAATTAGAGCTCATTTTTCAGCAGTTGATTCTGGTGGTGATGGGGCTTTCTCTTATGAACAAGCAACTGGAAAGTTTAAATATCGAGGTCCAAGTGCAACTGAAGTAAGATCACATTTTTCTGGACAAGGGGATATATCTTATGATTCCGGAACTGGTGTATTTAGTTTAGATGTTGAAACTGTATATACTTCAGATAATTTTGATTCAGATTTATTATCAGCTGGTTATGATGATTTAGACCATTCTCTTTTAGTTGATTCTTCTGTGGCTATAGGAACTAATGGTAGTTTAAAACCAATAGATTGGTATTCATCAACTACTTATAGAAGTTCTAAATATTTAATACAAGCTACTCAAGGTTCTAAATATCAAGTATCCGAAATACTTTTAACACATGATGGATCTACTCCTCATATAACAGAATATGGTAAAATATGTATAGGAGATTCTAGTTTAGCTACTTATGATGCTAGAATAACTGGAGGAGATGTTATCTTGGAAGCTCAACCAGTTATAGCTGGCACAACATTTAAATATCATAGAACGGTAATTAAGGTATAAAATAGATAAATAGATAAATAGGACTATAGGAGTTAAAAATGCCGATTAATAAAATAAATGTTCAGAGAGCATTAGAATGGGTAGCAGAAGGTGATAATGCCGATGCGCATGAAATACAGGTTGTTTTCGAAGAACCAACTGCTGACAGGACTGTAAAATTTCCTGATGGCGACGGAGTATTAAGCACTCAAGAACATGCTACGGCATTAGCGGTTGCATTGGGAGGCTAAAAATTGTCTAAAAAATTAATTCATAATTATACTTTTACCCCATCACAAAATAAAATTGTTATTGATGATATTATAAGACAAGAACGATTTCTTATAATAACTAATGTTTACTCTAATACTCCTATGTTTATATTTAACAGTGATACTTTTGGGATGGTTACTTATAGTATTGACACTGTTAATAAGAAAACTACAATAGTCTTAGATAAAGACTGTTCATCAATGAATGAAACTGATAAGCTTCAAATATTTGTTGAACATGATGGAAATTTAATCCAGCCGGTTGAAGCATATACAGATCCTGTTAGTAAGCTTAGAGTTTCCAATCCTCAAAACTTAATTGACACAGACTTTGAATATGGACTTCAAAGTACCAAATGGGAAACTATTGAATTAGTTAAAAATATTCCAACATTCTTTTCAAGAGATGGAGATACTGGATTTATAATAACTGCTGTTAATTCTACTTCTGGTTCTAAAGAAATTTCAGTCACTGTTTCAGAAGAACATGGTTTGACTACAGGAGCACCTGTTATAGTTATAGGTACTGATTTAAATTTAGCTAATGGTGGTTTTGTTGTAAAATCTGTTCCAACATCTACTACATTTACATATATGGCTAAAGCGACAGCTACTAGTTCTGGATCTATTAAAAATTCAGCTACTGAAGTATTTTCAGGTTCAATTTATCAAGGTACAGAATTTAAATTAGATGGACTAGATGCTATTATTACAGATGGTGATTCTACAGGATCATTAGCTGGTGGATCTACTCTCACAGTTAAAACTAAAGAAGCAACAGCGTTTAATACTGGTACTAGTTTTTATATGACCAATTCTTTAGGAGCTAGAGAGGTTAATTTTAATGGTGATAGTGTAAATTGGATTGATTCAGGAGATAGAGGATTATCTATAGATTCATCTGATGTATCATTATCATTTGCATTTGATTCTTCATTAACTGGTCACAGAAGGGGTACAGGTATACAATCCTATGCGTTTCTCGGAGCATCTACTATGGCAGCTGATGGTACTTACACATCGAACCAAAAGACAGATCCAAAAACTAAATTTTATAATCCAGAAAATGTTACTTTAGATCAAGCTAATAATAAATGGACTATTACTGATCATGGTTTAGTAAATAATCAAGCTTATTACATTGAACCTGGTATTGGTAATAAGTACGGTGATATTATGGGTGCGTCTCAAAACGATGGTGGATTTGGGGCTAATATGGATTCAGCTGGAGTAGGTATATTCTATGCAAGAGTAATAGATGATAATAATTTTGCTTTATCTAAATATTCTCCTCTTTGGAGAGATTCAAATGCAGATCATGTTTTTACCAGTAATACTATAACAAATGGTTCGCAGTTTCAAACACAGTTTATACCGTGCTATAAAATTAGTCACGAACGAGCCTCTAATGACTATATTTCTACATATTTCGAACAATATCCGGGTGGGGGAACACTTTATACACCCTCAGCCGCAGGTGGATGGTTCAGACAAAGAGCAAATCCTGGTAAGATACCCAATTGGTTGTATGTCTCAGGTGGTTCATCAGATAAACAAGCTGCAATGCAGGTAACTGCAGGAAATGATACTTCTACTAATACTTCTGTTGGATATAATATTCATATGGGCAATACAGCGTGCGCGCCATGGAGATTATACAATAGTTCTACTTCAGTAGTAGGAGGTAATGATAGAAGATGGCTTGGAAGGCGTACTGTAAGTCGTGCATACTATAGTGCTGGTAATAATAATAATTATCTCAGATTAGAATTGAGTACGTACTCTAGCGGTGCTACTGATACAACTTATCAAGGCATATCTGATTTAAATCCTTATCTTGCTGGTATGGAAAAAACTACTCATAATATTAAATGGGTAATGCCTGTAGAGATACAATCTGATTGGAATACTGTATATGCTAATAATCATGGTTTAAAAAATGATCAAGCTTGGATATTAACTAATTATTCTTCTACACATACAAATACTATGCATAGATTAGCTAAACCAAGATCCGGATCTGGTTTTGGGCCTCATATATATGCGAATGCTAAAGCTACTTCGACAGTTAGTCCTTTTTCTACTATAGCAAATGTAACTGATAATTCATTTACTATGAGTCGCCCATATAATCTTACTGGTGGTAATGGAAGTAGAGTATATTATGGTGAAACTTTTGGTGGTGCAGTAGATTATGGCTCAAATAAAATTACATTTTCACAACCTTATGCGACAGCTGGATCAAGTCAAATTTGGAATGGTTATCAAAGAGGAAATGCAGACACCGAAGCTTTTAAAATACCTATTACAGGACATGGAATACCAGAGGGATCTGCCCTAGTATATAATAGAAATGGTAATACCGCTGTTGGTGGTCTTACAGATTTAACTACATACTATGGTAATGTAGTAGATGATAATAATATTAGATTGGGTTCACAAGCCACAATAATATATCCAGCTGGTTATAATAAACGTAATGGAATTCAATACAATGAAAATAGAAGTCAACTCCGTCAAGTATATAATTATCAAAATGGTCATGGTCTTCTCCAGTTTAGGTATAGTGATATGGATTTCCAAGATGGAGATATAGTACAATATCTTTATAAGAGTCAACCTATTAGAGGGTTAATACCAGGCGCTTTTTATTATATACAAAGTATATGGAACTATGGTTTCTTTGCTAATACTTATTTTCAACTACATTATTTAAAACATCAAGCAACGAATAGATCAGTGGGTTCTGGTGGTATTGATTGGGCGAATAATAATCAGACTGCTCATATGGGACAGGTACCTATAGCGGGTTACTGGAATAATGTTAATTCTCTTATTGGAGATTTTAGACATACAAGTATAGTTCCTTTAAAATCTGCAAGTTCAGGTACACATATATTACAAGATACTACTCTTGGTGCTGCTGATGGAGTTTATTCTGTAGATTCATCAGCTGATTCTAAAACATATACTCTTAAAGCTGGAGCTAAAATACCTAAAAGAGCTCTAACAGTAACAGCAAATCAAAAAGTAGACACACATAATAATGCTATATTATATGATGATCATGGATTAGAAACTGGTACTTCAATAGTTTATTCTACTGATGGTCATTTAATTGGTGGATTAGATTCTGGTGTTACATATTATGCTATAAATTCAGGCAAAGACCATTTTAAATTAGCAGCAGATTCTTCTAATGCTGTAGATGAAACAGCTATTAGTTTAACTAGTGTTAATCCAGATAATCAATTATTTACAGTTGCTTCAATTTCTGGGCAATCGAAAGGTCCTGGAACAGTAACAATTGATGCTGGTAAAAAAGTTATAACTGGATCTGATACATTATTTCAATCTAAATATTCACCTGGTGATACTATTAAAATAGATATGGATAAGGTTTCTGAAACTGTTACAATTTCTAGTATAGATCATACTACAGAAACTTTTACTACAAATGGCAACCAAAGTGCTGATTGGGCAACCGCTAAACCTGTAAATATATCATTTAGTTCTACGTATCCTTCAGAACTTAATAATGACACTATATATTATCTTGGTTCAATATCTTCAAATGACTTTAAATTATATCCAACAGATTCCGACGCAGTTGCTGAAACTAATGTAGTTGCATTTTCAAGTAATGGAAGTGGTACTAAAGAAATTACACATGTTAGAGCACGAGAAAGATATAAAACTGGAACAATTAAACATGTAAATAACAATACTAGTATAGAATTAGAAGAGGCTATAGATTCTGATGTTTCTGGTGCTGATTATCTAGTACAATCTTCATTCTTAATGAGAGCTGATGGATTTGCTCTTCATAGACCATATGATGGTGGTGTAGAATTAATTCCATCTACTAATCCAGATGGTCAAATGATTCGTCAAACTCGAAGATATTTTAGATATCAATCTGGTAAAGGTATTCAAAATTCACTAGCTATTAATTTTAGTCCTCCTACTGATGTCGACACTTTTACAACTTCAGGTAGTACAGGAACTATTACAACTCGTTATGCTCATAGACTTTCAGATGGGTTAAGAACAACGTTTAAAGGTGCTACAGTATCGGGTGGAACTAATTTATATAATGAAAGTTATAAAGTTCTAAGTCGACCTACTGATAATTCTTTTACTATTAAATTTGATGAAGTTTTAACATTAGATAGCAATCATACTGGTTTAACAGTAGGTGAGACTATAACGCAAGCTAGTACTAATGCGACAGGATTAGTTCGTGGAGATAGTAGTACAGTTCCAGCAGGAAATACAATACAATTATACGACACTGAAGGAACATTTCATGTAGCTGATTCGGCTGGTATGTCTTCATATACATTATCTGGGAGTACATCTGGAACTATTTATCAATTTCCAAAAAGTAAAGTTACAAGTCCTTCATCTAGCCCAGCCGGAGGAATAATAACATATAGTGTTGATGCTTGGCAAAACAGTATATTAAGAGCTGGATTATTTGATGATCAAAATGGGTTATTTTGGGAATATGACGGAAGTACACTTTATGCGGTTGTCAGATCTTCAACTCAACAATTATCTGGAATGGCATCGGTAACATTTGGTGAACAAACCGTATCAGGAGTTAATACTAAATTTTCAACTCAATTAGCAGTTGGAGATAAAGTTATTATTAAAGGCCAGACCTATAAAGTAGTAGAAATTGCAGGAGATACTTCTATGGTGGTTTTACCATCTTATAGAGGTTCCAGCAACGATAATTGTATTTTAACAAAAACTATAGATACTAAAGTTGCACAATCAGATTTTAATTTAGATCCAGCTGATGGAACTGGTCCAACAGGATTTGTATTTGATAAAACAAAAATTCAAATGACATATATAGATTATTCTTGGTATGGTGCTGGTAAAGTAAGATTTGGATTTAAAGATCAAAATGGTGATGTTCAATATATGCATCAATTTGTTCATAATAATTTATTTACTGAAGCATATATGAGGTCAGGAAACGTACCTGGAAGATATGAAATAGAAAATGTAGGTACTCCAACTTATGTCCCTGCTCTTGCACACTGGGGTACTTCTATTATAATGGATGGTAAATTTGATGATGATAAAGCTTATATCTTTACGGCTTCAGGAACTAACTTAACATTAACTGGTCAAGCTTCTGCAACAGTAAGTGCTCGAGCGTTTAATAATACTGGTCCTTATAGTGGTTCTTCAGCAAGTTTTGTTGGATATTACCAAGTAAAAGTTGGTTCTAGATATCAATATCTAGGAAGAGCATTAGAGGTTGAAACTCCTTCATCTACCCTTAACGAGGTAACCGCTGGAACCACTATAACTCATAGTGCTGGAGGTGGTAATATAGGAACTGATAGTTCTGCAATTGCTGCTGATCCATTTTATTCTGTAAGTTCATATGGTAGCGCGTTACCTAACTCTGGTCCATATCAGCCGGGTATAGCAGTAAGATCTGGTGATCCATATAGTCCCAATTGGTCTGAAGGTATTAAGAATTTATTACTTATAGAAGAAAATCCTTCTGGTCAGACAGTAACTTATTCAGATTATACTTTGGGATTAACTGCAGCTGCAGGAACACCATTAACTGCAGATTATCCATTAATTTCAATTAGATTATCACCAAGTGTGGATACAAATGCTCCTGGATTGTTAGGTGAAAGAGAAATTATTAATAGAATGCAATTGGCTTTGAAACAGGTAGGAATTCTTTCAACACACGCAGTAGAAGTACAATTAAGAATGAACGGTTCAATCGATAATAATGATTGGCAAAGAGTGACAACACCATCTTTAAGTCAATTGGTTTATCATACTTCAACCGATACTATAACAGGTGGAAATACTATTTACTCATTTAGAGCCCAAGGTGGTTCAGGGGCTACGGGAAGAACAGCTGTATTAACAGATCAAGATATTGGCGAAATTACATTTTTAGGAAATTCAATATTAGGTGGAGATAATGTATTTCCAGATGGACCTGATATTTTAACAATTGTAGCAGTATTAGCAGAAGATATTTCATCGGTTAATGCTTCTAATCCGTGGACAGTTTCAGGAAGGGTCTCATGGGCTGAAAGCCAGGCATAACAATGTATGGAAGGAATATTACAATACTGGGAACAACTAGTATTTTTATTAGGCGCATTAATAGTAGCAGTGAAATTACATACAGAAGTATTAAGTTTGAGAAAAGATGTTAATAAATTAGAAGAAGATTGTAAAAACGCTAATGAAAAAATATCAAATAATTTTGTTAGCTCAGTAAGAACTGAAAGCGCGGTAAGAGAAACAGAAAAGAAAATAGCGTCTATATTCGAGTTATATAATCAGTTACGTGATAAAACAAAATAATCTGTGGATAGGGAAACAGAGTAATGGCAACGAAAAGTAAATTTACGGTTAAACATGGTTTGGCCGTTCACACACAGAGTGGCTCTACAGCCACTTTAAATTATCCAACTACTGATGGAACATCAAATCAGTTTATTAAAACTGATGGTTCTGGTAATTTATCTTTTGATTCATCGGTTAGTGATTTTCTAAATTTAACGGATACTCCAGTAAATTATGACAGTGCTGCTAGTAGATTTCTTAGAGTAGATAGTACTGGTACAGCTATAGAATTTTCAGATGTCACTATGACAAGTAATGTTTCTCGGGAATCATTTACTGCTAGTGGAAATTCTAATGCAATTACATTAGCTAATACATATGTTGGAGATAATTATCTATTAGTTTTTGTTGATGGTGTTATTCAATTTCCAGGTACAAACTTTTCTTTAGATTCAACTGTATTAACATTTACTGCTACCCCAGATTCAGCTGCTAGAATAGAAATATTTGGTACTAGCGGTAATATAATTTCCGTGCCAGGTGATGGCACTGTTTCAGCTGCAAAATTAACTAATCCATTAAATTTAACAAATAATATTATTAAATTTAACGATGTAGACTCTGATGTTCCTTCTACAAATACATTAGTATTTGGTACTGATAATGATTTTAAGATAGGTTATCAGGGATCCGGTTCTGGCCATCTCCCAAATGATTTGGTTATTGATCAGTCGGATGACCAAGCTATTGTTATGAGAAGAATTACTGGATCCAATAACGGTCCAGACTTAAAATTTTTTCTTGATACTCCTTCCCCAGCGGCTAGTGATAATCTAGGTGATATAGTTTGGATGAGCAGAAATAGTGTTGGTGGTTTAAAGTCATATTACGGTATGAGAGGAATATCTCGTAGCATAGGTAGTGGAAGTGAAAGAGGCGCATTAGAATTTTATGGAGAAGATGGAACAGGTTACCCTTCTTTGATATTGGATGATACCTCATCTAGTAAGGGTGTTAGAGTTGAGAGAGGTACTTATCCTTATAATAAATTAAGATTAGGAGAAGACGTTGATATATCATTTGAAGGAGCTTCAAATAATAGTTATGAAACCACAGTCACTGTTGAAGACCCAACACAAGATAGAACAATAACATTACCTGATTCAACTGGAACTGTAGCACTAACTACAGTTGTAAATGGATATATAGATTCTGGTGGAACTGGTTTAACAAAAACTGGTTCATTTCTTAATGTTGATGCATCACAAACTCAAATAACAGCAGTAGGAACAATAGGGACTGGTACTTGGCAAGGAACCTCAATAGCTAATGGTTATATTGCTTCTTCTGGAACTTGGAATGCTAAAATGGATGATGTGGTAGAAGATACATCTCCTCAATTAGGTGGTATTTTAGATGTTAATGGAAAAGCTATTTCTTTTCCTGATGCAGATTCAGTTGGAGGTGATCCTGTTGATGGTAATAGATTAACATTTGGTGCAGATAGTGATTTAAAAATATATCATGACGGTTCTCATAGTTATATTACTGATGCTGGGACTGGCGAATTAAAAATTAGTGGTTCAGCAATTCAGTTAGATGGCACATTTACTATTGGAGCAGACGATACTGGATATGATGTAAAATTTTATGGTGCGGACGCTGGCTCATATATGCAATGGGATGAGAGTACAGATGAGTTAGTACTTCATGATACGGCTCTCATAAGATACAAAAATGACAGTGGCGCTAATGTTTTAAGTATGTATCATAATCTCGGTAACTCTTATCTTGCTAATTCGATTGGGTCTTTTAATATTTTTCAAAACGCAGATGATCAACCAGTCAGTATATATGCTGATGATGGGTCTGGTGGGAGCGCCCTTTACTTTTACGCGTCTGGCTCAACTGGCGAAACTAAGTTATATCATTATGGTTCTGAAAAGCTTACAACAAAATCTACTGGAGTAGATATAACTGGTGCACTAACTGCTACCACTAAATCTTTTGATATTGAACATCCAACTAAAGAAGGTATGAGATTAAGATATGGTTCTTTAGAGGGTCCAGAAAATGGAGTTTATGTAAGAGGTAAATTACAAGATTCTAATATTATAGAATTACCAGATTATTGGACTGGTTTAGTAGATGAAAATACTATAACAGTTAGTTTAACTCCAATTGGGAAATATAATGAAGTATGGGTCGATAAAATAGAAGATAATAAAGTTTATATAAATTCTTCTTATAATAATATTCAATGTTTTTATCACGTATTTGGAGAACGTAAAGACGTAGATAAATTGCAGGTGGAGTATGAATAATGGGCGCTTCAGTCGGACCTAAACCAATTCCAAATTATTTTGATCAATTATCTTTATGTTTAGATGCATCTAATATTAAATCAAATCCTGGCGGATCTGATTGGATAGATATACGTAGTAGAGTAGATAAAAGAAATTTTAACATAACATCTACTGCTAGTTTTACAACAATGGAAGGAATATCTTGTGTTGATAAAACTAGCGGTGGACAAATACTAAATAATGATATGCCTAATTTAGGCGATAATTATACTTTAATGGCTTGGGCCCATATGATTAATAATGCTCAAAGTGTCGCGATCTCTAATGGCTGGAGAACTTTATTTCGATGTGAACCAAGTGATCATCCTATCGCTATTCCTAATAGTGGAGGTGCCACTTCTGCAAATAAATTAGGTATGTATCAGGGTGGTTTCCAAACTTATAATATAGATTCAGAACAATATGCAAATAAATGGACATTATTTACCGCAGTTGGTTTTGCTGGAGTTAAACAATTTATATACATAAACGACGGAAGTGTAAGTGCAGTAGTAAGTAATAATGCTACAGGTGAGTCGGTAGATTATATTGGTGGTCATAAGTATGTTGATGCGGATGGACATCAACCTTTTGGTTATATCGCGACTGCAACTTTTTATGATAGGGCATTAGATCAATCAGAAATAAAACAACACTATGACGCACAAAAAGTAAGGTTTGGACACTAATGGGTTTATATCATTCACCAAAAATAGTTACTGATGGTTTATGGGCTTGTTGGGATTTTGCCAATAAAAAAAGTTTTGATGGTTCAAATATAACAAGTATGCTTTCTGCAGAAAATAATTTTAAAGATTTAGTTCAAGCAACTAAACAAACTTATGTGGAACAAACTGGCCAATTAAACATTAATCAATGGGATCCTCGAGGATATTATACAGTTCATTCTCCTGCTGTTAATGCAAATATAGATAATTTTGATGGTGCAAATACTGGCTGGGTGTTTTCAAATGATCTTAGAAATCAAAGTCCAACAAATGAAGCAACTTTTGAAGCTGTTGTAGAAACATATCAAACTACTGAAAATCAAGATATAGGTATATTTGGTCAAGGGTCAATGTGGAGATTAGTACAAGATAAACAAAAATGGGAATTCTGGGTTAGAGAAAATGGGAATGGTTCTACAACAACTTTAAAAACTGGTAATATTATAACAAAAAATAAATGGTATCATTATGTGGGTACTATTAAAACAAATCCAGGATTAATGAAAATTTATATTGATGGGGAAGAAGTTGCTTCTCAAACAACTCCATGGGCTTGGGGTGCAGGTCACACCACTGATAATATGCATATTGGTCAAGCTTGGTGGGGACTTACAACTAGTACTTTTAGAGGTGCAATAAGATTACTTAGAGTATATACGAAACAATTATCACAAAAACAAATAAAACAAAATTATGATACAGTTAAAGATTGGATGGTTTGGGCCCATGAAACAAAAACTACTTGGTAAGATATAATGGCCGTTAATTATTCACCAAAAATAGTTACTGACGGATTAGTTCTTTGTTTAGATACGGGGAATAAAAAGTCTTATCCTGGTTTAGGGAGTGAATGGTATGATATAAGTGGTAATAATTTTCATATGTCTCTTAAAAATTCTCTTACAAGTACTACTGATGATGCAGGATTAAAATATTTTTCATTGAACGGTACAAATCATTACGGTAAGTGCGATGGTACAATTTCAGGGTCTGTTGAGGCTACTCCTACAAATCTTGGTATTAATGGTGCATTACCGAGAAGTATAATTTGTGTAGCCAGATTAAAAAGCGGAGTTGGATCTACTATTGGAGGTTTATACGACGTAGGTACTTACGGAGTTAATGGTCGACATAACAGTTTAAGAAGAAATGGGAGCACTACTGCAGATCCTTCAAGTTTTCGAAATAATTTTTGGGGTACGCCAGATCATGATTTTACTCTCAGCGCTTTTGATTGGGCAATGTATTCTACTGTATATGGATCTGATAAAAAAACAAAAACATATGGAAATAACGGAATTCTTTTAGGACAAGAATCTGTCGCATTTGATTTAGTAACAGAAGGGGAATCTTTTGAAATGGGTAGATATCAAGGAAGCCAAGAAATTGGTGCTGATATAGCTTATTATACAATTTATACAAAAGCTTTAACTGCTGCAGAAGTAAAACAAAACTATAACGCACTTAAATCGCGATTTGGTATATAAATACAATTATAAAGGATAATATATGGCACTATCAGATAAAAATATTTTAATAACACCTAATGTTAATGGTGTTATAGATGTATGGCCATCAATTAAATTCACTGGAGCAGATTCTAGTGTGGGTGATTCTGCTTCAATTACTATTACTGCTCTTTCACAAGACAGTGGAACATTAAGTTTTACTGGAACTGCTGGTCAATTATTTTCAATAACTAATTCTTTTGATGGTACAATATTTGCAGTTAGTGATGTATCTGGAATTCCTTCCATTCAAGTTAATGATGATGGTATAATACAAATAGCTGGTCATAATGGAAAAGCATTATTTGGTACTACTACAGATTCAGGAAATACTGATAGTGATTTAGTTAATGTTGTTGGTAATGTTAGAGCCAATAATTTTGTTGGTCAAACAATTAATACTCAGACAGGAACAACTTATACCGCAGTATTAAAAGATGAAGGCAGACTTGTAACTTTAAATAATGGTTCAGCTATAACATTAACTGTTCCTGCAGATTCTAATGTGAGTTACAATATAGGAACAAAAATAGATTTATGTGCACTTGGTGCTGGTCAAGTAACAGTTGCAGCTGCAAATGGTGCTACTATAAATGCTACTCCTGGTTTAAAATTAAGAGCTCAATATTCTGCTGCTTCTTTAATAAAATATGCAACCAATACTTGGGTTTTAGTGGGTGATTTAGAAGCATGACAAGTTTATCTCCTGTAGGTGTTATTGCTAGTTCAGTTGAGACTGCAATTCCAGTTGGGCAAGATGCATTTACTACTCCTGGTCAAACTACTTGGACTGCACCTTCTGGTGTAACTGAAATGAGTATAGTATTGATTGGAGGGGGTGGAGGTGGTGCTTCATCTACTGCAGCTAGTAATGGACAATCTGGTGGAGGAGGAGCAGGAGGAGGTCTTTCATGGTTTAGTGGTGTAAGCGTTACTCCAGGAACAACATATTATATTACTGTTGGTGCTAAAGGTCTTAATGGTTCTGGAGCTGGAAATAATGATCACACTGCTGGAGGAGATTCTTATTTTAGAACAGGTTCGCATTCAGGAACAATATTAGCTCGTGCAGGAGGTGGTGGAAAAGGTACTTATGGTGCGACAGGAGTAAATGGCCATAATGGACAATCTACTTATAATGCTGATGTAGCTGGTGGAACCGATTATTCTGGAACATACACTTCAACAGGTACATCTCGAGGTGGTGGTACTGGAGGTATAGGTGGTGGTGGAAGAAATGGTCATCAGTCCGGAGGCGGAGGCGGAGCTGGTGGTTATAGTGGAGCTGGCGGTCGTGGTAATGCTGGAACCTATAATAACCATGCTGATGGTTCTGGAGGCGGCGGAGGAGGCGGCTGTGGTGCTAATTCTGTTACAGCGGAAATAGACTGGGGTGGAGGCGGCACTCAAATTCTTGGTGAAGGTGGTGATGGAGCAAATGGCCCTGATGCTAATAATGCGCAGAATGCTGCTCAAGGACAAGGATATGTAGGATCAGTTGGAGGACCCGGAGGTGGTTCAGCTGTACAAAGTCGAAATTATGGAGGCGGTGGAACTGGTGCAGAAGATGATTCTGGAAATCCTGGTGGTGATGGTGGTGATGGGGCTGTAAGAATTATATATGGTGCAGGAAGAGCGTTTCCAAGTACGAATACTACGGATCAATAAAAAATTTATATAAATACTATAAAATATAGAGGATAAAATGGCAGTTCCAAGTTCAAGAGAAACATTAATAGATTATTGTAAAAGACGGCTAGGTGACCCTGTTATTGAAATAAATGTTGATGAAGATCAGGTTGAAGATAGGGTTGATGAAGCATTACAATATTATCAAGAATACCATTCAGATGCAACTCAAAGAACATATTTAAAACATTTAATAACAGGCACAGATGTTACTAATGAATATATTTCATTGGCTTCTAATATAATTTTTGTCTCAAAACTATTTCCTATATCTTCTTCATTTAATTCTTCGTTTAATTTCTTTGATATTAAATATCAAATGATGTTAAATGATATAGCAGATTTACAGAATTTTGCAGGTGATTTATCTTATTACGAACAAATGCAACAATATCTATCTTTATTAGATATGAAATTAAATGGAACTCCACAAGTTAGTTTTTCTAGAATGCAAAATAGATTATATATCTTTGGAGATTTTGGAGATAAAGATATTAAAGAGGGAGAATATGTTATTGCAGAAGTATATACAACTATAGACCCAGATACTCATACAACCATTTATAATGATAAGTGGTTAAAGGAATATACTACAGCATTAATAAAACAACAATGGGGAACAAATTTAGTTAAATTTGAGGGTATGCAATTACCGGGCGGAGTAACTTTAAATGGCCGACAGATCTTTGATGATGCTAGTAATGAAATAGAAAAACTAAGAGAAAATTTAAGATTAGAACACGAATTACCGATTGATTTTCAAGTAGGTTAATATGGCTAAAAATTTATATTTTTCTGATAATGTTAAATCGGAACAGAATTTATATGAAAATATTGTTATAGAATCTTTAAAGATCTATGGCCAAGAGGTATATTATCTTCCTAAAGATTTAGTTAATGAAAATAAAATTTTCGGAGAAGATGTCCCTTCTCGATTTAATTCATCTCATAAATTAGAAATGTATATAGAAAACACTGATGGTTTCGACGGTGAAGGTGATTTGATGACGCGTTTCGGTGTTGAAATAAGAGATGAAGCAACATTTATTGTAGCTAGACGAAGATGGAATGATACGGTTAAAAGATACGATAATGAAATAAATGCTGTTAGACCTTTAGAAGGTGATTTAATTTATCTCCCTATGTCTAAGTCTATGTTTCAAATTTTACATGTAGAGCACGAACAACCTTTTTACCAATTAAGAAATGTTCCTGTGTATAAAATGAGATGTCAACTATTCGAATACAATGATGAAGATTTAGATACAGGAGTAGATGAAATAGATGCTATCGAAAGAGATTATGCCTATACATATACTTTAACTTTAGATCAGGATGGAGTAGTAAAGGTTGGTTCTACAGCACAACAAACACTATCTTCTGGAGTTATTATATCTGGGGAAGTCTCAGCGTATTCTGATTCTGATAACAAATTACATCTTATTCATGTTAATGCTAGTGATAGTAAATATCATAGTTTTGCTACAACTTTACCAATAACCGTAGTTATGGATTCAGACGGATCTAATAAGATTAGAGAAATCTCTGGAACTATAGCACAAGACCTTAAGAGTTCTCCAACAGAACAAAATGATATATTTAGTACTGAAGCCGAAGATTTCTTAGATTTTAGTGAAAGCAATCCATTTGGAGATCCTAATTAATGTTTGGAACTCATTTTTATCATCAAAAAATAAGAAAATGTGTTGCTATATTTGGAACACTTTTTAACAATTTATATGTTGTTAGAGGTGGTTCTGGGCAAGTTAAAGTTCCTTTATCTTATGCCCCAAGACAAAAATATTTAGAAAGAATTAGAGAAAATCCTGATTTAGTTAATGATACTAAAGTAGCACTTAAATTACCTAGGATGTCTTTTGAGATTGTATCTTATGCTTATGATAGTACTAGACAATTAGTTAAAACTACTAATTTTAATACTTCAGGGTCGTCTAGAAATTCTAGACAAAAATTTAATACGCCAGTTCCATATTCTATTAACTTTGAATTAAATGTTTATGCTAAAACACAAGACGATGCTCTTCAAATAGTAGAACAAATATTACCTACTTTTAATCCTCAATATTCAGTTACCATTAACCCATTTGGTTCAGAATTTCCTACATTTAAAGAAGATATACCTATTATAATGGTTGGTTTAGCTATGGCAGATGATTTTGAAGGTCCGCTAGAAGCCAGAAGAACTATAATTTATACTTTATCTTTTGAAATGAAAGTTCAATTTTATGGGCCTATAAGCACTAAAGATATTATTAGACTTTCTACTGCTAATATATATGAACAAAATGCAGGTTCGGCAGATTCAGATGTTAGATTGGAAAAAATTCAGGTAACACCAAATCCAGTAGATACATTTGGAATGGCTGATAGTAATTTTAATTTTGACACAACCATAGATTTAACTTGGGATAGTGCATAGGAGTAAATATGTTTCAATATAATTGTAAAATATTAAGAGTAGTAGATGGTGATACAGTAGATGTGGATATCGATTTGGGTTTTGGTATTTGGATGCATAAAGAAAGAATTCGAATGTTTGGAATAGATACTCCGGAAAGTAGAACCAGAGATGATGTAGAAAAGATTTACGGCAACGCAGCAAAAGAATATGTTAAATCTTTTTTACCTATAGGATCTACTCAAATTTTAGAAACACAAAAAGATAAAACAGGAAAATTTGGAAGAATATTAGGTAAATTTTTAGTATTTGATAATGTAGAAGATAGACAAATGTCTTTGCACGACATAATGATAAGAGAACATCATGGAGTAGCATATCACGGACAAAGTAAAGAGGAAATAGAAGAACAACATTTAAGTAATAGGAATAAACTAGGATTGCATGTGATTCAAGATTTTGAGGAATAATAATGAGTGAAAATGATAAAATAAAAAGTGATTATGAATATTCACGAGATACATATTATGATCTTTTAGAAAAAGGTAAAAACAGTTTAGATACTATGATAGAAGTTGCTCGAGAATCGGAACATCCTCGTGCCTTTGAAGTATTATCTAATATGATTAAAAATTTATCTGATGTTAACGATAGATTAATGGATCTTAATAAAAAGAATAAAGATATAAATCAGGATGACATTAAACAAGTCGAAAATCAGACAAATGTATTTTTGGGATCTACCGCTGATTTACAAAAATTACTAAAAGATGAAAGTGATATAGTTGATGTTACACCAACAAAATGATACTTATCTTGGTAATATTAATGTAAAAAAACATAATGTAGTTCAGCCATGGACTGCAGATGAAGTAAAAGAATACGCCAAATGTATGAAAGATCCTATATATTTTGCGTTAAAATATGTTAAAATAATATCTTTAGATAAAGGATTGGTACCGTTTGAGTTATATCCTTATCAAAAAAAGATGTTTAAACACTTTAAGGAAAACAGATTCAATGTCGTTCTCGCATGTCGTCAATCTGGTAAATCAATTAGCGCATGCGCATACCTCCTCTGGTTTGCTTTATTCAACTCAGAAAAAACCGTCGCTATACTTGCAAACAAAGGCGCCACTGCTCGTGAAATGCTTTCGAGGATTACTCTCATGCTGGAAAATGTTCCCTTTTTTCTACAGCCCGGTAGTAAAGCGCTTAACAAGGGATCTCTTGAATTTAGTAACAATTCTCGTATCATCGCTGCTGCTACTTCTGGCTCTTCTATCCGTGGCCTCTCTGTTAATCTACTATACTTAGATGAATTTGCATTTGTAGAAAGAGCAGCTGAATTTTATACATCAACATATCCAGTTATTTCTGCTGGAACAGACACTAAAATTATAGTAACATCTACTGCTAATGGTATTGGTAATACATTTTATAATATATGGCAAGGGGCAACACAAGGTATTAATGAATTTAAACCATTCAGAGTAGATTGGTGGCATGTTCCCGGAAGAGATAAAAAATGGAAACAATCTACTATTAATAATACTTCACAGTTGCAATTTGATCAAGAATTTGGTAATACATTTTTTGGAACAGGAGACACATTAATTAGTGCTGAAACATTAATGGAATTAAGAGCTACTCCTTATAAAAAAGTTTTAGAAGGTGGGGACTTAAAAATATATGAAGATGTACAGAAGAAACATGATTATATTATGTGCGTTGATGTGGCGAAGGGAAGAGGACAGGATTATTCAACTTTTAATTTGATCGATATAAGCGTTAAACCTTTTAAACAGGTTGCTGTGTATCGCAATAACACTATCTCTCCTATACTCTTCCCCAATATTATTTATAAATATGCGAAAAGCTACAATGATGCTTATGTGGTAATTGAATCTAATGATCAAGGCACTGTAGTTTGTAATGGGTTATATTATGATTTAGAATATGAAAATATACACCTAGAATCTGCTATAAGATCAGATAGAATTGGAATAGAAATTAATCGTAAAATAAAGCGGCTTGGTTGTTCAGCAGCTAAAGATCTATTAGAAAATAAAAAGTTAATTATTGTTGATGAAGAAACTATAATGGAAATGTCTACTTTTATTGCAAGAGGACAGTCCTTTGAAGCTTCTGAAGGTAATCATGATGATTTAATGATGAACCTAGTATTATTCGGTTATTTTGTATCTGGCCAATATTTTGCTGATATGACTGATATTAATTTAAAAGAAATGATATTTAAACAAAAAATGAAACAAATTGAAGAAGATATGGTTCCATTTGGAATTATTGATGATGGAACAGAATATGTAGATCAACAAGAAATGTTGCGTAAAGCACAGAGTTTAGAATGGGCTGTGCAGTATGAATACGACCCAGATCTGTAAAATTAAAATATGATAAATACTATATAGAATTGAACAACCGTATTATGTAAAACTTATAATTTGTAACCGATAAATAAGGAAAGAAAAAATGGCATTATTTACACCTTCCGAATCACCTGCGGTTGTCGTAAAAGAAGTAGATCTTACTGGCGGAGTCCCGAACGTACAGTCTACTACTGGTGGGACAGTCGTTTGGTCGAGATGGGGGCCTGCTGGAGAGAGAGTTCTTATTAATTCTGAAGCACAACTAATGGATACATTTGGTGCTCCGGATGCTAGTAATACTCTTGATATGCATCGGGCTGCCACATTTTTACGTTATTCGAATAGTTTATGGACCGTGAGAGCTATAAAAGATTCCTCTAATGGAATTGCTCTTGATAGAAACTCAATTTCTAGAAGAGCTCAAACTGGGGATTATACTTATCGCGATTCAAACGAGGGAGTAACTATAAGAAATAAATCAGAATGGGACGCTTCTGGTAGCGGGATAACCGCAAAAGGAACCGAAACATTTATAGCTAAATATCCAGGTACTATTGGAAATTCACTTGCTGTTCATATGTGTTCTCCAGAATACAAAAACACTGCTGGAGCTCCATTTGTTGATAGCGCAATAAGTACAGTAGATTCAGCAACAAATTTTAAAAACTGGGCATACAAAGGGTCTTTTGACACATGGCCATCTACAAGTGCTTTTGCTGCTAGTAAAGGATCTAAACATGATGAATGTCATGTTGTTGTAGTAGACAGTAATGGTTTATTTACTGGAATAAAAGGAACAGTTTTAGAGACTTATCCTAATGTTTCTGTAGCTAAAGACGCTACTACATCTCAAGGAGTTAATAACTATATGTTAGATGTTATTAACGAAAAATCAGAATATATATGGGCTGCTAATCACTTAGCACATAAAGCTCATCATGGTAATAACGCTTCAGGTCAAAATTATGACTCTGCAGTACCTTTTTATGCTTACCTAGGAGATTCTTCAACACAAACATTTCATTTTGACAGTGGATCAAATGCAGCGCCAACTATAGGCAATTATAATTCTGGTTTTGACCTTTTAGCTGATAAAGATCAAGTCGAAGTTGATTTCTTAATAGCACCTAGTTGGAATTCTTACGAAAATCAAGCAACTCAAGTTAATCATATAACCTCAATTGCTGCAACTAGAAAAGATTGTATAGCAGTTGCTTCACCTGCTAGAGATGCTGTTCTACGAACTAATAACGCAGCTACTATAACAACTAATATAGTAAATTCAATGACAGCTAGAACTTCAGCTTGGACAAGAAGTTCTTATCTAGTAGCAGATGGAAATTTCACAAAGATATATGACAAATATAACGATCAATATATTAGAATACCTGCGGCTCCTTCAACAGCTGGAATTATGGCGGCTACTGATTTAAATAGAGCAGCCTGGTTCTCACCAGCAGGATCTAAGAGAGGTCAATATTTAGGAATAACATCATTAACTTGGACACCTACTAAAGGTCAAAGAGATACTCTATATAAAGATGGAGTAAATCCAATAGCTAATATACCGGGATCCGGTCCAATACTATTTGGTGATAAAACGTTCTTAACAACACAATCTGCTTTTAGTAGGATTAACGTCCGAAGATTATTCTTAGTACTAGAAAGAGCTATTGCAAAAGCAGCTGAAAGTGTACTCTTCGAATTTAACGATGAGTTTACTAGAGCTGAATTTGTAAATATTATCGAACCAGTACTCAGAGAAGTTAAAGGTCGAAGAGGTATAACAGATTTTAGAGTTATAGCCGATGAGACTAATAATACTGCAGCTGTGATTGATAGAAATGAATTCATTGCTAATATCTTCATCAAACCCGCAAGATCTATTAACTACGTTACACTTAATTTCGTAGCAACTAGAACTGGTGTGGATTTTGCTGAAGTAGCTGGCACAGTTTAGGGAGATAGAAAATGGCAGTACTAGGCGTTGATGATTTTAAGTCGAAGTTAAAAGGTGGGGGCGCTCGTCCCAATCTATTTAAAGCTACTATTAACTTCCCGGCTTTTGCAAATGGAGATCCCGAATTAACTTCGTTTCTCTGTGAAGCAGCACAATTACCAGGATCTACTATAGGAACAATTGTTGTTCCTTTTAGAGGTAGGCAACTAAAAATGGCTGGAGACCGTACATTCGATGTATGGACAGTCACTATAATTAATGACACAGATTTTGCTATTCGTAATTCAATGGAAAGATGGTCTAATGGAATGAATGCGTATTCCGCTAATACTGGATTATCTTCACCAATATCTTATGAAGCAGATCTAAAAGTTGAACAGTTAGATAGGGCAGGAGAGTCTATTAAGACCTATGTCATGCGTGGTGCACATCCTACTGATATCAGTCCGATAGAAGTAAGTTATGCTACAACAGATGATATAGAAAGATTCACTGTTACATTTAATTATCAATATTTTGATAGTTTAAACCCTACTACAACAACTTAATAAATATAATAAAAGGGGGATTTATTTCCCCCTTAAATAGGGTTTAATAAATGGCTGATGAAAGAGCAATAACACTTTTTGGTTTTGAAATTAAAAGGAAAAAGAAGGAAGACTTAAAAAAACTTCCTTCTGTAGTTCCTCCTCGTGACGATGATGGTTCAGGATATGCCACTGCGGCTGGAACTCATTTCGGTCAATATCTTAATATGGACGGAGATGATTCTAAGGATAATCATCAATTAATAATGAAATATAGAGGGGTTGCTATGCACCCTGAAGTAGATATGGCTATAGAAGATATTATTAACGAAGCTGTAGCTGCTACTAATAATGAAAAACCAGTAGAGTTAAATTTAGATGATATTGAAGTAAGTGAATCTGTAAAAAAGACTATTAGAGATGAATTTGATGGCATTCTAACAATGTTAAGTTTTCATGATAATGCTCACGATATATTTAGAAGATGGTATGTAGATGGTCGAATGTTTCATCATTTAGTGGTTCATGAAGAAAATTTAAAAGCTGGTATTCAAGAAATTAGACATATTGATGCTGCCAAAATAAGAAAAGTTAAACAAATTAAAACTAAGAAAGATCCTCAAACAGGAGCTAAAGTAGTTGAAAAGGTGGATGAATATTATATCTACCAAGAAAAACCAGGACAACAAGTCGCTGGTGTAAAAATGAGTAATGATTCTATAAGTTATGTAACATCAGGCTTATTAGATGAAGGCCGCAAAAAAGTTATATCCCATTTACATAAAGCTATAAAACCAATCAATCAATTGCGTATGATGGAAGATGCCCTTGTTATCTATAGATTAGCCAGAGCTCCAGAAAGACGTATGTTTTATATAGATGTTGGTAATTTGCCTAGAGGTAAAGCCGAACAATATATGAAAGATATTATGGCTAAGTATCGAAATAAATTAGTTTATGATGCTAAGACTGGTGAAATAAGAGATGATCGTAAGCATATGTCAATGCTCGAAGATTTCTGGTTACCACGAAGAGAAGGTGGAAGAGGAACAGAAGTACAATCATTACCTGGAGGCCAAAATTTAGGTGAATTAGAAGATGTTGTTTATTTTCAAAGAAGAATGTATAGAACATTAAATGTTCCTATTCAAAGACTTGAACAAGAAACTCAATTTAATTTAGGTAGATCTAATGAAATAACTAGAGAAGAATTAAAATTTCAGAAATTTATTGAAAGATGTCGTAGAAGATTTTCTCATTTATTTTATGACATTCTTAAAAAACAATTAATATTAAAAGGTGTAATAACAGAAGAAGATTGGGAAGAATGGATTCCCCATATATATTGTGAATTTGCTAGAGATAATTATTTTGCAGAATTACAAGATGCAGAATTATTAAGAGAAAAAATCCAAACATTAGATCAAGTTTCTAATTATGTAGGAGATTATTATTCTAAAGAATGGGTTAGAAAGAATATTCTTAAATTAGAAGATGAAGAGATTGAACAAATAGATAAACAAATAAAAGGTGAAAGTGAAGAAGCTGAACCAGAAGAAGAAATGCCACCTCAAGAAGAGGAAGAACCAGCAGCAACTAATGGAGCTGCTAATGGCAATGGACAAAAACACAGTATCGACATAAACGTAAATGGAGCAAATAATGGCTGAAGAAGCACAAGAAATTGAACAAAACCCTATACATGATTTAGTGGTGAATTCATTAGAAAAAGATTATAATAAAGCTAATAAAGTTTTTGGTGATATTATGACCGTTAAATTAAATGATATTTTAGATCAAGAAAAAATTAAACTAGCGGACCAAATCTACAATGGAATTGAAACCGGAGAAAATCCTGAAGATGATGGAGAATCTCAAGACCCAGAAGAAGACATCGAATCCGATATCGAACCAGAAGATAGTGGTGAAGAGTCAGCTGACATTCAGGCAGATGATGGCGATGAAGAATCGACATCAGAGGGAGAAGAAGAGCCCACTAGTGATGCTGGGGAGCAAATGGGAGACGACGACGGTGATGGAAAAGGATAAAGAAAAGGAAATTAGATACTTATCTAATTCTCAAAAAACTTAAAAGTATAAATAATACTAATTGGGAAGAAAAATGAAAATTTTTTCTGAGATAAGAGAAAAAAAGATGAGAGGCATGCCACCTGGTGAGCATGTTTTCGATACGAAGATTAATAGGATCGAATTAATGATCCATAAAGAAAAGGGAAAATTTGTGACTTATATAGATGGTGACAGATTAGACGCGTATCGAACTCAAAAAGAAGCCGAAAAGGCTGGAAGATTGTTTATTAAACAATATAGGAAGTACAAATGAAACTGATTGCTGAATTTACTGATCAAAATTTAGAATTTATTACTGAGAAAGATGAAAAATCTGGAAAGAGTAAACATGTAATTGAAGGTATCTTCGCGCAAGCAGAACAAAAGAATCGTAACGGTCGAATATATCCTATGGACGTTATGGAAGGAGCTGTTGGTAAATATACCAAAGAGCAAGTATCCAAAGGACGTGCTGTTGGTGAATTAAATCACCCTGAAGGACCGACTGTTAACTTAGACAAGGTTTCACACAAGATCGATAGCCTAAAATTTGAGGGTAACGATGTTGTTGGAAGAGCCACAGTTTTAGATACACCTATGGGTAATATTGTAAAAGGTTTACTCGAAGGTGGTGTAAAGCTTGGTGTTTCGACTCGTGGTATGGGAAGCTTGGCGCAAAATAACGGATCAATGGTCGTAGGAAAAGATTTTCTTTTAAATGCGATTGACATTGTACAAGATCCATCAGCTCCTGGAGCATTTGTTAATGGGATTATGGAAGGAGTAGAATGGATATGGAACAATGGTGTTATCGAGCAACAAGTTATTGAAAAAATGGAGACTGAAATTAAAAAAGCCTCTCGCACTAATCTCTATGAGACAGAAGTGCGTGAGTTTAAGAATTTCCTCTCGTTAGTCAAAAATCAATTATAGGGAGTCAATTATGACTGATGAAAATCAAGTGGATCAAGTAGAAGAAATTACAGAAGACGAATCTGTAGATGAAGCTATGGATCCAAAAAATGCTGAAGCTCAGTCTGTAGCATCTCTCGATAAAGCTGACGACGCTGCTAAAAAAGCACCTGCACGTAAAGGTGATAATACGAAGCAAGAACCAATGCCTAAACTCAAGACAAAAGCTGCTATGATGAGCGCTGCTGTCGGAGCTATGCAGGGGATGTCAAAAGATAAATTATCAGGAGTACTAGCAACTATTTCTAGTGGTACTGATGAGACTGCTTTTGAGGGTCAGCCTATTGCTGAAGAGGAAAAATCTGATGAATTACAAAATGTCGAATACGACTTTTCAAATGATTTGAACGCTTTAGTAAATGAAGAAGCTACACTATCTGATGGTTTCAAAGAGAAAGCCGGAACTATTTTCGAAGCAGCTGTTAAATCTAAGCTGTCTGAAGAAATTAACCGACTTGAAAAATCTTATAATGAAGAGTTGACTCAAGAGATTGAATCAACAAAATCTGAGATGGTCGAGAAAGTAGACAACTACCTTAATTATGTAGTTGAAAGCTGGATGAAAGACAACGAAGTTGCTATACAAACTGGATTACGTACCGAAATAGCTGAAGAATTTATGAATAAATTAAAAGGTTTATTCACAGAGTCTTATATTGAGGTTCCAGAAAGTAAAGTTGATTTAGTTGACGATCTATCAGATCAGGTTCATGAACTTGAAACAAATCTAAATAAAGCGACTGAAGATGTTATCGGTATGCAAGAGGAACTAGAAAGTTACAAAAGAGATGCGATCATTCGTGAAGCATCACGTGACTTGACAGATACTCAAGTAGACAAGTTAAAATCTTTAGTTGAAAAAGTCGATTTCGATGATGAAGAATCTTTTGCTAAAAAAGTTTCCCAACTCAAAGAATCATATTTCAAAAAAGCTAAATCAGCTACTGTAGCTGGCACTATAGAAGAAGATACATCAGATGATGTTGTTGAAGCTTCCGGAGCTATGTCACAGTATTTGACCGCTTTAAAACAAACCTCTAAAAAGAGATAAAGGGAGCCTTAAATGGATGCAGTCTCATACGACAAACTAGTCGAAAAATGGGCCCCAGTTCTTAATGAAGAATCTGCGGGTACTATTAAAGATTCTCATAGAAAAGCTGTTACGGCCGCTATTCTTGAGAACCAGGAAATTGCTTTAAGAGAAGAAGGTAATCAATCCTTCCTCGGAGAAGCAGCTCCTGCAACTTCAACAACTAACGTTGCTAATTGGAATCCAGTATTGATTGCACTAGTTAGACGTGCTATGCCAAATCTAATGGCGTATGACGTTTGTGGTGTTCAACCAATGTCAGGTCCAACTGGCTTGATCTTCGCAATGAAGTCAAAATACAAATCTACTCGTGGTGGTGCTACATCTGGCGATGAAGCTCTATTCGACGAAGCAGTAACACCTTTCTCAGGTGATTCAAGCTCAACTCATAACACTGCAGCTGGTCCTTCTGGACTTAAAGGTGTGGACTCAGCAGGTCAGGATTCAAACCTTGACGACCAGAGAAATGTAACTGGTTTTGGTGGTGGTATGTCAACAAGCGATGCAGAAGGATTAGGTTCAACAGGCGATGGTCCTTCATCTTCTTTCGCTGAAATGGGTTTTACCATTGAGAAATCTACAGTGACTGCAAAGTCAAGAGCACTCAAAGCTGAGTACACTCTAGAATTAGCACAAGACTTAAAAGCAATTCATGGTCTTGATGCTGAGACAGAACTAGCTAATATTCTGTCAACAGAAATTCTAGCTGAAATTAACCGCGAAGTAATTCGTACAATTAACTCACAGGCTAAAACCGGTGCGCTTCAATCTAACACAGCTATTAACGGTATCTTCAATGTACAGACAGATGCTGATGGTAGATGGTCAGTTGAGAAGTTCAAAGGTTTAATCATGCAAATTGAGCGTGAGATGAACATCATCGCAAAAGAAACTCGTAGGGGTAAAGGTAACTTTATTATCTGCTCTTCTGACGTTGCTTCTTCACTAGCAGCTGCTGGTATGATGGATTATGCTCCTGCAATGAATACAAGCTTAGCTGTTGATGATACTGGTAATACATTTGCTGGTACTCTTAACGGAAGAACCAAAGTCTATGTAGATCCTTATTCACAAACCGACTATGTTACTTGTGGATATAAAGGAACTAATCCTTATGACGCTGGTGTTTTCTACTGCCCATATGTACCATTAACAATGGTCAGAGCAGTAGGGGAAGATACATTCCAACCAAAAATTGGTTTCAAAACCAGATATGGAATGGCATCTAATCCTTTCGTTGGTTCATCACCTTCTGACGGGCTTGCAGCCGCGAAATCTAATCAGTACTACAGAATTTTCAGAGTAGATAACATACTCGGAGCTTAATAGTACTTCAATTTAACTTAACTACTGAGGGGGTCTCTGACCTCCTCTTTTTTTTATATAAATAACTATATGGTAAATCTAACTACAAATTTAAATTATCTACAGCCTACGTCGTTTAAATTAACGATCGATAGAAAGAACTATCCTAATTTAGAATATTTTGTTCAGAGTTTTACTCATCCGGGTATGATGATGAATGCTATAGATATACCATATAAAAAAATACAAAGTGTTCCATTTATAGGTGATAAATTAACATTTAATGAGATGTTAGCTAATATAATATTAGATGAAAATTTATCTGGTTATGATGATATGTATCAATGGATGAGACGGGTTTTAGATCAAGACAATGTTGTACCTTCAAAAAGAACATCTAGTCTTCCTCCAGCTATGGCTGATATAACCCTATCTATTCTTTCAAGTCATAATAATAAGACTAAACAAGTAAGATATATAGATTGTATACCAACATCCTTGTCTGATATACAATTTGAAGCCACTGCTACTGGAACTGAATTTTTAACATGTGGAGTATCATTTAGATTTACTTATTTTGAATTGATATAAATATTATAAAGGTATATTATGGATATAAAAAACATACTTGATATGTGGAAAGAAGATTGTGTTATAGAGAATAATCAATTAGATAAATCATCTAGAGACACCCCAAAATTACATTCCAAATATTTAGAATTATTATCAACTGCTAAATTACAGTTGAAGCGTTATGAATTTTCTCAGAAATCATTATTAAAAGAAAAATGGTTATATTATAATGGAAAAATGGATGAGGAAGAAATAAAAGAAAAAGGATGGGTCCCAGATCCATTTAATGGCTTAAAAGTTTTAAAGGGTGAAATGGATTATTATTATGATTCAGATCCTGAAATACAAAAGTCTGAAGAAAAAATACTATACTATAAAACTGTGGTTGAAACACTATCTGAAATAGTAAATAATTTAAATTGGCGACATCAAACAATTGGTAATATTATTAAGTGGAAACAATTCGAGTCTGGAAATTAAATCACGCTACACTTAAAATAGACTGTGATAGTGGAATAGCAGCTGAACTAAGAGAATTTTTTTCTTTTTATGTTCCGGGCTATAAATTTATACCATCTTATCGAAATAGATTATGGGATGGTAAAATTAGACTATTTAATGCACAAAATCACGAATTACCTGCTGGTTTATTTTTTCATTTAATGATATTCTGTAAAGATCGCGGATATCTAGCTAAAGTAGATTCTACTGATTATGGTTCCCCTTTAGATCAAAATAAAATTACATTTGAAGATTTAGATAAGTTTATTGAAACTTTACAATTACCTTATACCATAAGAGACTACCAAAAGCAAGGGGTAATTTATGGAATTAAACATAAAAATGGTATATTATTATCACCAACAGGTTCAGGTAAATCCCTAATAATATATTGTCTTAATAGATGGTATATACAAAATTACTCTAAGAAAATTTTAATTATAGTTCCAACTACTTCTTTAGTAGAACAGATGTATTCTGATTTTGAAGAATATGGTTTTAATGTAAGAGAATATTGTCACAAAATATATTCTGGTAAAGATAAAAATACTGACAAAAGATTAGTTATTAGCACTTGGCAATCAATATATAAGTATCCCTTTCAATGGTTTGCACAATATGGTATGGTAATAGGGGACGAATGTCACGGATTTAAATCTAAATCTTTAATGAGTATAATGAATAAATCCAGAGAAGCAGAATATCGATTTGGTACTACTGGAACATTAGATGGAACTCAAACCCATGAATTAGTATTACAAGGTTTATTTGGTAAGACTTATAGAGTTACTAGTACTAAAAAATTACAAGAGAACGATACATTAGCAGATTTAAAAATCAATAGAATTGTATTAAATTATAATGATACAGAGAGGAAAGAAAATACCAATAAAGTATATAATGATGAAATAGATTATATTATAAAGCATGAAAAACGAAATAATTTTATAAAAAACCTTGCAATTGATCAAAAAGGAAATACATTAGTATTATTCAAGTTAGTTGAAAAACATGGGAAGCCACTATACACTATTATAAATAATAAAGCAAGTGAAAAAAGAAAAGTTTTTTTTGTATCAGGTAATACACAAACATCTGACAGGGAAGCCATTAGAGGAATAGTAGAGAAACAAAAAAATGCAATTATTGTCGCTAGTTTGGGTACTTTTTCTACTGGGATTAATATCCGTAATTTGCATAACATTATATTTGCTTCTCCCTCGAAATCACAAATCCGAGTCCTTCAATCGATTGGAAGAGGATTAAGAAAGAGTGATAATAATGAACCTACAGTGTTATATGATATTATAGATGACTTGCAATGGCATAAAAAGAAAAATTTTGCATTAACACATGCTGATCAAAGGTTACTTATATATGAAAAAGAAAAATTTTTAACTAAAACGTTTAAAGTAGATTTTGTATGACTCAAAAAGAAATTAAACAATTTAAATTAACTACAGGTGATGAAATTATCTGTGAGATAATAGAATGGGACACAGAAGAAAATCCTTCTATAGTAGTTCGTGGATCTTTTAAAATAATATCTATGGATGATATAGCTAGGGGTGTAAGATTCTTTTCTTTTAGACCTTGGCTAATATTTCAAGATGATCCTGAACTTTTACAAACTATAAATTCTGTACATATAGTATCAGAAGCTATGCCCAGTGAAGAAATAATAAAGCAATATAATAAAGTAGTAATTAAATTGAAAAAAGCCTTCACCAAAGATAAAGGTGTTGCTAATATAGCTGAAGACGATGTTTTTGAATTTTTCACCAATGAAATACAAAGTTTAGACTCATCTAGTGATAATATAATAAATTTTCCCAACCCCAAAGGAAAAACTATTCATTGATATATCCCCCTCGCCCAAATCCTTAATTAATTATATAATCAAAAAGCGATTTCGGCAACAGGTTTTTTTTATTTTTTTTTAAATCAAACCAATAAAAAGATGTTTTAATTTTTATAATTTTATGTTATAATTATAGTATGGAAGGAATAATAAATGGCACGTAAAAAAAGTATACATTATGTTAACAATGCAGATTTTTCCCAAGCCATAGTAGATTATGTAATAATTCTACAAGATGCTAAAAAGAAAGATACTACTTTACCAATAATCCCAGATTATATAGCTCAATGTTTTTTAAGAATAGCTGAGGGATTATCTCATAAAGCTAATTTTATTAGATACACATATAGAGAAGAAATGGTAATGGATGCAGTAGAAAACTGTTTAAAAGCTATAGCTAATTATAATTTAGAAACAGCTACTAGAACCGGCAAACCAAATGCATTTTCTTATTTCACGCAGATAACTTGGTTTGCTTTTTTAAGGCGTATAGCTAAAGAAAAAAAACAACAAGATATTAAAATGAAATTTTTAACACAATCTGGTATAGAAAATTTTATAGACAATAATACAACAGATGAAGCAGGTACTAGACAAATACAATCTTTTGTAGATACTCTAAAAGATAGAATAGAAAAAGTCAAACACGGAGATCAAGAGATAAAAGATTTTAAGAAAAAACAACCTAAACAAAAAAATAGAAAAAAGAAAGTAGTATCTGTAGATTCGGATTTAGGAGATTTTATTCAGTGAAAGTATTTCAATATCGCGACTATAATCATTATGTAGAAGCTCAAACTGTTACTAATAAAGAAAAGGTTAATTGGGTATATGTTTATGAAAAAACTATAAAAGAAATATGTAAACATAGTCCTGATGCAAGATCAGTTATTTGTCATGGAACTAGAAATGGCGCTGAACAAAAGATGTTTAAAAAATTTCTAGGTAAACCATATGTCATAGGAACTGAAATTTCTGATAACGCTTGGGAATATGCACATACTATTCAATGGGATTTTACTAAACCTAGACTAGAATGGAAAGATAAATTTGATATAGTATATTCTAATTCTTTTGATCATACAATAGACCCAAAACAAACTTTATATACTTGGTATGATCAATTAACAAAAAATGGTATTATGTATTTAGAATATGCTGAATCACAAAGTGTTGGTAATGCTGCTGATCCTTTATATGCCACATTAGAAGAAGTGGAAAAACTAGCTCTTAAATGTGATTTTAAAATAGTAGATAGAATAATAGGTAAAGCTAAAAATGGTGGGGTGATTCTTTGTTGTTCAAAATAGGTGATTTTATATCACATGCTGGATTATCATTAAAATGGAAAATAGAATGCGATGCTCTTACCAAAGAAGAATGGGATTGTCTTGCAGCTATGATTATGCAATATAATAAAAGATCATTTGGCTCTGTAGAAGGTATTCCCAGAGGAGGAATTCCTTTAGCTAATGCATTAAAAAAGTATGCCACAGAAGGTCCTCCAATGATAGTAGATGATATATACACAACAGGAAAAAGTTTTACTGATTATGTCTATGAACATTATCGTACAAAGTCTTTTGATTACAATCCTAAATGGGTTATATTTGCTAGAGGTAAAATAAAAGATGAACATAATGTAAACGCGTTATTTAGAATGCCAGGTGTATAATGATAGTAGATCCCCCAATGAAAGTGGGTATAACATTTTCAGCTTTTGATTTATTTCATGCAGGTCATGTATTAATGTTAGGAGAGTGTAAATTACATTGTGATTATTTAATAGCTGGTTTACAAATAGATCCATCCATAGATAGACCAGAAGAAAAAAATAAACCCATACAGTCTATAGTTGAAAGACAAATTCAATTAAATGGTTGCAAATATGTCGATGAAGTAGTTACCTATCATACTGAAAATGATTTAGAAGATATTTTAAAAAGCATGAGAATAGATGTTAGAATTCTAGGTAAAGAGTATCAAACTAATAAAAATTACACTGGATACAAAATATGTGTTGCAAAAGGTATAGAAATAGTGTATAATAATAGAGATCACGATTGGAGTTCTACTGAGTTGCGCGAAAGAATCAAAGGAAATTAATAATGAAAATAGCTATATTGAATGATACCCATTGTGGTATCCGGAATTCTTCTGAGATTTTTTTAGATAATGCTGCTTTATTTTATGATAATATATTTTTCCCAGAATGCTTAAAAAGAGGTATAAAACAAATAGTCCATTTAGGTGATTATTATGATCACCGTAAATATGTTAATTTTAAAGCATTAAATCATAATAGAAAACATTTTTTAAATAAAATTCGAGAGTATGGTATGCATATGGATATTATACCAGGTAATCATGATACTTATTTTAAAAATACTAATGAATTAAATTCTTTAAAAGAATGCTTGGGCCATTATATGAATGAAGTTAATATTATAATGGAACCTAAAGTAATGGAATATGGTTCATTAAAAATGGCATTACTCCCTTGGATTAATCAAGGTAATTATGAAAAGTCTATGAACTTTGTAAAAGAATGTAAAGCCGATTGGTTAGGAGCTCATTTAGAATTACAAGGATTTGATGTTATAAAAGGACATCTTAGCCATCATGGTATGGACAGTAAATTATTTGAAAAATTTGAATTAGTATTAACTGGACATTATCATACGGCTTCCAAGAAAGATAATATTTGGTATCTAGGATCTCAGATGGAATTCTTCTGGAATGATGCTCATGACCCAAAATATTTTCATGTAGTAGATACAGAAACAAGAGAAATAGAAAAGGTTCAAAATACTTATACTATTTTCAAAAAAATCCGTTACAATGATGCAGAAATAGATTATAATAATTATAACGTAAAAGAATATAAGGATCACTTTGTTAAAGTAATAATTATTAATAAATCAGATGGATTTGTATTTGATCAATTTATTGATAGATTACAAAATCAAAATATTCTAGAACTTAAAATAGCTGAAAACTTTTCTGAATTTATTGGTGAGAATGTTAATGATGATAATTTAAGAGTAGAAGATACTGCCCAATTAGTTAATGACTATATTGATGGTGTTGATACAGATTTAGATAAAGAAAAAATAAAAGTCCAAATGAGGGATTTATACACTGAAGCACAATCGCTGGAATTTGCATGATACTATTTAAAAAAATTCGATATAAAAACTTTTTATCTACCGGTAATTATTTTAATGAAGTAATACTAGATAATGATAAAACCACTTTGATCGTAGGTCAAAATGGCTCTGGTAAATCTTCTATGTTAGATGCTATTTCTTATGCTTTATTTGGAAAAGCCCATAGAAATATTAGTAAAGATCAATTAGTAAATTCTATTAATAAAAAGAATTGTGTCGTAGAAGTAGAATTTATAATAGGTAAATCTTTCTTTAAAATTATTCGAGGGATTAAACCTAATATATTTGAAATATGGAAAGATGATGTTTTTATAAATCAATCATCTCATGCTAGAGAATATCAAAAAATATTAGAACAAAATATCTTAAAATTAAATCATAAATCCTTTCATCAAGTTGTAGTGTTGGGATCGTCTTCTTTTATTCCTTTTATGCAGTTAGCTACTAATAATCGTAGAAATGTTATAGATGATATCTTAGATATAAATGTATTTACTAAAATGTCTTTATTATTAAGAGAACGTAATTCTACGGTGAAAGATCAAAACTATCAGATTAATAGTAAAATAGAAATTAATAATAATAAAATAGCAACCCAAAAGAAATATATTAATGATGTAAAAGTATTAACTAATCAAAATATAGATTCTAAAAATAAACAAGTAGAAGAATCTAGAAGCGAGATAGAAAAATTACAAGAAACTAATAAAATAACATCAGCTGATCTAGAACGATTAGTTCCACAAAATGAGAAACTTTTAAAGGAAAAGCACGATTCTAAAAACTCTTGTATGCATGATAAAGCTCGTATACAAAATGAAATCTCTTCTTTAGTTAAAAATGCTAAATTCTATGAAATTAATCATAACTGTCCAACATGCGAACAATCTATTAGTGATAAAATGAGAGATGAAAAAATTCAGTCCGCTAAAGATGATGCTAGACATTTAGCCTCTCAATTAAAAGAAGTAGAAGAATATGCTAGTGAAGTGAATGATCAAATAGATATTGGTAATGAAAATGCTAAAAAATATAATAAATGGCAATCTACTGTTACATCTAATAACACGGAAATAGATAGATTAAATAAATTTATTAAAAATACTTTAAATGAAATAGCTAATAGTTCTACAAATGATTTAGTAAAAGCTAGAGCAGATTTAGACGTCCTAGATAAAGAAAAATTAAATCTAACTGAAAAAAAACTTGAATTATCTGAGCAAGTGGCTTATAATAATGTTATAGGTGAAATGTTAAAAGATACTGGTATTAAAACAAAAGTTATTAAACAATATCTTCCTGTTATTAATAATCTAGTTAATCAATATCTTTCAATATTAGATTTTTATGTTCATTTTAATCTAGACGAAGCGTTCGTAGAAACTATAAGATCTAGACATCGAGATGATTTTACATATGATTCCTTTTCTGAAGGAGAGAAACAAAGAATAGATTTATCTTTATTATTTACTTGGCGTCAGATAGCTAAAATGAAAAATTCCGTTTCTACTAATTTATTATTATTAGATGAAACATTTGATTCTAGTTTAGATCATGATGGTGTAGAAAATTTATTAAAAATATTAAATACTTTATCGCAGGATACTAATATATTTGTAATATCCCATAAAGGTGAAATATTAGACAATAAGTTTAATAGTAAAATAGAATTTATAAAAGAAAAAAACTTTAGTAAAATGAAAATAAACAGTTGACTTTTATCTAGAAAGGTGATATAATAATATGATGGAACTAAATGAAAATATACTTACAGTATTAAAAAACTTTTCGACTATCAATCAAAACATATTGATAGATGAGGGTAATGAAATAAAGACTATATCAGAAGCTAAAAATGTTTTAGCTAAAGCTATAGTTAATCAACAATTTCCTAAACGTTTTGGCGTTTATGATTTAAATGAGTTTATTAATGTATTATCATTAGTTGATACTCCTAATTTAGAGTTTCAAGATAACTATATTAATATACAAGATTCTACTGGTAGATCTAAAATTAAATATTTCTTTTCAGCTGAGGAAACTATTACTACTTTGCAAAAAGATATAAAAATGCCAGAAGCAGATATAGAATTCGTTTTAGATAAAGATACACTAAATAGAATAAAACGAGCATCTACTACATTAGGACATAATATTCTTTCTATACAAAGTGAAAGAGAAGGTATATTAAGTTTAAGTGTATTAGATAAAGAGAATACTACATCTAATAAATTTACTATAGATGTAGGAGGTGATTTCGATGAGAAATTAACATTTAATTATATGATAGATATTAATAGTTTAAAATTAATTTCTAGTGATTATAAAGTGAAAATTTCTTCTAAATTAATATCGGAATTCACAAGCACAGAACTTCCAGTAACATACTGGATTGCATTAGAAAAATCATCAGTCCCAGGAGTATAATATGTCAGAACAGATGAATCAAATGAAGGACTTGTCTAATAAAGCAAGTCGAAGTACAGTAGCAGTTATTGATGCTGTAACCCAACGAGGCGGTTTCAAAGGTGAAGAATTATCTACTATAGGTGCTCTTCGAGACCAATGTATCCAAATAATTCAATTATGTGAAGCTTTAGAACAAGAAGCTGCTTTATCAGGCACACCTGAAGTTCCTATTGAAGCACAGGTTTCTGAAGATAAGACCTCTAAAAAATAACACTTGACTTTCCAGTTTTTTTGTTGTATAATGTTATTAGTGAGGAAAGTTTATGTCAAAAGATTATTTGTGGGTAGAAAAGTATAGACCTAAAAAGGTTTCTGATACGGTATTACCCACTGATATAAAAAAGATATTTCAAGAATTTGTTGATACAAATACTCTTAGCAATATGTTACTTACCGGTACTGCTGGTACAGGTAAAACTACTGTTGCTAGAGCTCTTTGTAATGAATTGGGGCTTGATTATATTATAATAAATGGATCAGAAGAAGGCAATATTGATACTCTTAGAACTAAGATAAAACAATTTGCTTCTTCTGTTTCTTTACAAGGTGGATATAAAGTTATTATATTAGATGAGGCTGATTATTTAAATCCTCAATCTACTCAACCAGCGCTTCGTGGTTTTATAGAAGAGTTTTCAGATAACTGTAGATTTATTCTTACTTGTAATTTTAAAAATAGAGTAATAAAACCTTTGCATTCTAGATGTAGTGTTTATGAATTTAATACTACTAAACACGAATTAGCTAGATTATGTTCTGTTTTCTTATCTAATACTTGGTCTATGTTGGATAGTGAAAATATAGATTATAAAGAAAATAAAAATATGATTCCGGATCTTATTATACAATACGCCCCTGATTGGAGACGTATAATAAATGAGTTGCAAAGATATAGTATATCGGGTATACTACAATTACCATCTAAACAATCTATAGATAATTTTACCACATTATTTGATCATTTAAAAAATAAAGATTTTAAAAAAATGAGATCATGGGTGGCTACTAATGTAGATGTGGATTCTTCTGTAGTGTTTAGAGCGCTCTATGACAGGTTAAACGATAGATTAGCGCCAGAGAGTATTCCACAATTAATATTAATTCTAGCTAATTATCAATATAAAGATGCTTTTGTGGCTGATCACGAACTAAATACTGTTGCGTGTCTCACAGAAGTTATGGCGAATGTAACATGGAAAAATTAATAATTTTTAGTCAAAACAATTGTAATTTTTGTACTCAAATGAAAAAGAATTTATTAGAGTGGGGTTATGAATATAGAGAAATTAATATCAGTTATGATATGGAATGGAAATTATTTTTAAAGAAGGAAGGTCATAGAACTGTTCCTCAATTATATCTTGAAACGGGAGATAATCTAAAACATTTAAATAAGGTCGAAACAGATTTATTTACCAAAGAAATTTTAGAAAAAGAAATACATAATGATTATTGATACAAATATAAAATTAGACTATAATAATGTTCTTTTGAGACCAAAAAGATCTACAGCAGAAAGTAGAAAAGACGTTCAATTATTTCGTGAAATGAATTTTCGAAATTCAGAAGATAAATTTTATGGTATACCTATAATGGCTGCTAATATGGATGGAGTAGCTACTATCGATATGGCTAATAAATTGTCTTCTTATGGTATCTTCACTTGTCTTAATAAAACTATTCCCACAATGGATTTAGTTAATTATTTTGATACTGATAGTTTAAGCAATCTTAATTATACGGCTATGTCCATAGGAGCTGCACCTAAAGATGAAGAAAAGTTCTTAAATGTTTATGAACAATGTGATGGAAAAATTAAATATCTTTGTATAGATGTTGCTAATGGATATACAGAATATTTTAGTAATTTTGTTTATAATATTAGAAAACAAATTTCAGATATAACCATTATTGCAGGTAATGTTGTTACTGCTGATATGACACAGGAGTTGATATTAAATGGAGCAGATATTATTAAAGTGGGCATCGGTCCTGGGAGCGTTTGCACAACTCGTATTCAAACTGGTGTTGGTTATCCTCAGCTTAGTGCTGTTATGGAGTGTGCTGATGCTGCTCATGGCCTTGGTGGACATATCATCGCTGATGGAGGATGTACTAGTCCAGGTGATGTCGCTAAAGCCTTTTGTGGAGGAGCAGATTTTGTGATGTTGGGTGGAATGTTTGCTGGTCATAAAGAAGGTGGTGGAGAAATTGTTAAAACTTTAGAAACTGATACAGTTACATTTTATGGAATGAGTAGTGAAGAAGCCAATGATAAACATTTCGGTGGATTAAAAGATTATAGAGCATCAGAAGGTAAACAAGTAACAATACCTTATAAAGGTTCTATTGATCCTACTATACAAAATATTTTAGGTAGTTTAAGATCTACTTGCACATATATTGGAGCGCGTACTTTAAAAGATATGCCTAAATGTGCTACATTTATAATGTGTTATGATACACATAATAGAGTATACGAATGAATCCATTTGCTTTTTTAAACGAAATCAGTTATAATAAAAAAGATATTATGATTGATGATATAGCAGAAAACCAGTATAATTCTTTTATAGTTAATAGAAGTCTATCTTATTTTAATGATACAATATTATATGCAAATGAGATGAATATTAACCATCATATAGATAATCGTTTACAATTCCATTTTTTTATAAATATAGTTAGAAAAAGAAAAAGATTTTCGAAATGGGTTAAACCCCAGACTATAAGTGATGTGGAAATTATAAAGGAATACTATGGTTACAGCAACGAAAAGGCTCAACAAGTCCTCCCCCTTCTCACATCAGAACAAATTAATGAATTGAAAAAGAAGGTTTATAAAGGTGGAAGAGAACAAATTAATTGAGTGGACTCCACAGTCAATGTTGGAGGTTACTTTAAACGAACCAGACGATTTCCTCAAAATACGAGAGACACTAACCCGCATAGGGGTTGCTTCACGCAGAGATCAAAAATTATATCAATCTTGTCATATATTGCATAAACAAGGTAGATATTTTATAGTGCATTTTAAAGAGTTATTTTTACTTGATGGTAAGAAATCTAATCTCGAAGAGAGTGATATAGCTCGAAGAAATACTATAGCTACTCTTATGAGTGATTGGGGATTATTAACAATATCAAAAAAAGATTTAAATCCTATGGCAGCTGTTAGAACTATAAAGATTATACCTTATAGCGAAAAACAACAATGGGAATTATGTCCCAAATATAATATAGGAAATAAATCTGCTTAACCCGTTGCCTTTTTAAAAAAGAGGCCTATATATAATATAGAGACGCTTCGGGTCTCTTAAATTTAACCTTGCTTAACAAAGGAGGTCGATATGACATCACTAAGCACTTATATCCGTTCCACGGATCCTTTTTTTATCGGTTTTAACAATTTATGGTCTGAACTCGAAAGAGTTAATGATAGGGCTGTTCCTAATACTGGATTTCCTCCATATGACATAAAACGTGATAAAGATGATTATCAAATTAATATGGCTTTAGCTGGTTTTACAGAGGATGATCTTTCAGTTGAATTAAAAGATAATACTTTAACAATTGAAGGAAATAAAGAATCTGGAGATCCAAATGCTAAAGAAGTGGCTGATAATTATATCTACAAAGGTATAGCTAATAGAAAATTTAAAAGAGCTTTTACTTTAGCCGAAACAGTTGAAGTAAAAGATGTTAGATTAGCTCATGGAGTTTTAACTGTAGATTTAGAAAATATTATACCTGAAGAACAAAAACCTAAAAAGTTTAAAATAAATTCTAGCGGTATAGTAGATAAATTTACAAATCCTTTACATAAAGTGAAAAAGTCTTTATTGACTGAATAATAAATTATAAATAGTAGAGCGGCTCAGGTCGCTCTATTTAATATTAATATAAGGAAAAATAATGGCTAAAGAAAATTTTGAGAGTTGTTTAGCAGCTATACTTCACCATGAAGGTGGTTATGTAAATCACCCAAAAGATCCAGGCGGAGAAACTAATTTAGGTGTCACTAAAAGAGTATATGAAGAATGGGGTGGAAGTAAAGATATGAAAGATCTTACTGAAGAAGATGTCGCTCCAATCTATAAGAAAAATTATTGGGATAGAGTAAAAGGAGATCATTTACCATCTGGTTTAGATTTAGCTGTATTTGATTGGGCTGTTAATTCTGGAACAGGCCGCGCCGCAAAGAAATTACAAAAAATGATCGGTACAGTAGCAGACGGTGGAATAGGTCCTAATACAATAAAAACTTTAGATCAATATATTGAACAAGAAGGATTAGAATCTGTTATAACTGAATATCATGATATTAGACAAGCCTTTTATGAATCATTGAAAACTTTTAATACATTTGGAAAAGGTTGGACTCGCAGAAATAAAGAAACATTAGAAAAAGCGATTTCTATGATATGATATTACAGGTAACCGAAAGAGCTAAAGAATATTTAAAAAAAGTAGGTAAGCCTAATGTTTCACTAGCTGTTAAAGGTGGCGGTTGTTCTGGTTTTACATACGAATGGGGAATGACCGACGCAGAACCAACAGTAGAAAATCTTTGGTTAGATCCTATGGCTGAAATGTTTGTTTTCGGTTGCACAGTAGATTACATAGAAGAACTAGGTGGTTCTTATTTAAAAGTTTTAAATCCTAATGCTAAAGCTTCATGTGGATGCGGAGAATCATTCGCAGTATAAAAAACCTGTTGATTTTTTATTAAAAATAAGTTATAATATTATTATGAGAGGTTCTTTATGAATTACTATACTTCTGTTAATAAATTAGGTAATTATATTCTTTACCGAGGTATTGAGGCTGGACAACGAATATCCCGTAAAATACCATACCAACCAACTCTTTATATTCCTACAGATAAAAAAACCGGCTGGAAATCTCCTGCTGGTTTAAACGTAGAACCGAAATTATTTGATGGTATAAAAGATGCACATAATTTTATAAAACGTTATGAAGACGTTTCTAATTTTGATGTTTATGGAACAAATAATTTTGTCACACAATTTATAAATGATTCTTTTCCCAATGAAATAAAATTCGATAGAAAAAAGATTAATGTGACTACAATAGATATTGAGGTTGCATCCGATGATGGATTTCCTTTTCCTAATGAAGCGGAAAAAGAAGTTATTACTATTACCAGTAAAAATAATATAGACAACAAATATTATGTTTGGGGGTTATATGATTATAAACCAAATAATAAAAATGTATTATATAAAAAATGTTCTTCTGAATCTGAACTTTTAATTGACTTTCTTAATTTTTGGTCTGATCCTAAATTTAGTCCTGATGTAGTAACAGGCTGGAATTGTAGAATGTTTGACATTCCTTATTTAGTTAGAAGGGTTCAAAATATTTTAGGTGGTGATCTAGCTAAAAAATTCTCTCCATGGGGATGGGTAAATGAGAGATGGATACCTATGATTAGACGTAAAGAATTAACATTTGATTTATATGGTATACAACAATTAGATTATTATGATCTATTTAAAAAGTTTGGGTATAGCTATGGCCAGCAAGAATCATATAAACTAGATCATATAGCTAATGTTGTTTTAGGAGAACGTAAATTATCTTATGAAGAACACGGAAATCTTCATAGTCTTTATAAAAATGATTACCAAAAGTTTGTAGATTATAATATTAGAGACGTAGAATTAGTTGATAGATTAGAAGAGAAAATGGGATTAATTACTTTGGCTATGACTATGGCTTATCGTGGTGGGGTTAATTATTCTGAAACATTTGGAACTACTTCTATTTGGGATTCTATAATATATAGAATATTAAATAAAATGCAAGTAGCTGTGCCTCCTAGAAGAAACGCCCAGAAGACTAAATTTGTTGGAGGTTATGTAAAAGAACCACAAATAGGAGCGCATGAATGGGTTGCCTCTTTTGATTTGAATTCTCTATATCCTAATCTAATTGTACAATATAATATGAGTATAGAAACTATGTTAGATACAAAAGTAGATAACGTAGATCCAGATAAGATACTTGATGATTCTTATACTAGAAATAGTTTAGATTCTACTATGACAGCTACGGGTATAAGATTTAGAAAAGATAAACAAGGAATAATTCCTTTAATTATTAAACAATATTATGATGAGCGTCTAGCTATAAAAAAACGTATGTTAGAAGCTAAACAAGAGTATGAGTCTGCCCCATCTAGAAAATTAGAAAATGAGATTAATACATTAGAGAATAATCAAATGGCTATTAAAATTCTTATGAACTCTTTGTATGGAGCTCTAGGAAATGCTTATTTTAGATATTTTGATCATAGAATAGCTTCAGCCATTACTACAACAGGTCAGCTATCTGTTCGCTGGGCTGAACGCGCTATTAATAAAGAAATGAATAAGCTTTTAAAAACAAAAGATATAGATTATGTTATAGCTATTGATACAGATTCTTTATATGTTAATATGAAAGACCTTATTGATAAATTTAATCCTAAAAATAATGTTGGGTTTTTAGCGGCTATTTGTAAAGATCATTTTGAGACAACACTTAAAAAAGCTTATGATGAATTAGCTAAGAAATTAAATGTATTTGAAAATCGAATGGAAATGTCTCGTGAAGTTATAGCCGATAAAGGAATATGGGTAGCTAAGAAAAGATATATTTTAAATGTTCATAATAATGAAGGTGTTCAATATGCTGAACCCAAATTAAAGATGATGGGAATCGAAGCTGTTAAATCTTCTACTCCAATGGTTTGTCGTGATAAATTTAAAGAAATATTTAAAATTATTATTAATAGTGATGAACAAGAAACTCAAGATTTTATAGCTAAGTTTAAAGAAGAATTTACTAAATTAAATCCCGAAGATATATCTTTTCCACGTGGAGTAACTGATATAGATAAGTGGAAAGGAAAAGATCAATTATTCACTAAAGGAACTCCTATACATGCTCGCGGTGCTATATTATATAATCATTATATAGAAAAGTTGAAATTAAATAAAAAATATGAAATTATTAATAATGGAGAAAAGATAAAATTCTGTTATCTTAAAACTCCAAATCCAATGATGCAAAATGTTATATCTTATCCAATTATTTTGCCGAAAGAGCTTGACTTATTTCAATATATCGATTATAATATAATGTATAAGAAAAGTTTTTTAGATCCACTAGAACCTATATTAGATGCGGTGGGTTGGAAAGCTGAACCAGTTGCTTCTTTAGAGGATTTTTTTGTTTAATGATTAGTTTGACCACATTTAAAAATCAATGGGATAATAAAACAGATAACATAACTAAGTTATCTGATTTTGATTCTTTTCAAAAAGTTTTATACACACTATCGGAAAAAGCTTTACATTCAAAGAAAGAAGCGACGTTAATATCTCCAGCAATATATGAACCGGATACAACTAGAGCAAATAAAAATGTTTGTTATTGGGGTAATTGGGCTGCTGTGGATGTAGATGATTTTATTATACCAGAAAATACTTTAGAATGTTTAAAAGAAGAATTAAGTAAAAGAGTTTTCGGTTACAAATATATTTGTTATAGTACAGCTAGTAGTACTAAAGATTTATTTAAATTTAGATTAATATTTCCTTTATCTAATACTGTATATGCAGATAAATTAAAACATTTTTGGTTTGCTTTAAATAGCGAATTGGGCAGTTTAGGTGATAAACAAACTAAAGATATATCTCGAATGTATTATATTCCAGCCACATATAAAGATGCTTATAATTTTATTTTTTGTTCTGAAGGCAATTCTATAAATCCTAGTTGGTTAATGGATAAATATCCTTACAACGAAAATGTAGGAGAAACCTTTTTAGATAGATTACCGGATGCCTGGCGTTCCCAGGTTTTAGATTATCGTAAACAACAACTTAATAATGATAATATATATTGGACTGATTATAGAGATTGCCCCTTTTGGCCAAAACATTTAGCTTCAGAATATAATACTATTTCTGATACCGGCTGGTATCGAAAACTATATCAAATTATGGTGGCTACTGCTGGCAATGCTGTAAAAAGAAAATATCCCATAACACCAAAACAAATAGCCGAATTGTGTAGGCAATTCGATAATGATAATGGACAATGGTATGGTTCAAGACCATTAGAATTAGAAGCTGATAGAGCTATTGAATACGTTTATAGGAATATGTAATGGTAAATATTAAGGCACTAAACAGAGAGCTATTACCGAACTATGTAGTAGATCGCGAGATACGTTATTATCGACAATATTATAAAACGAAAGAGTTCGAAAAAGCTATTTCACAATTTGAACAACTATTGCAAGATAAAGACACTTTTAATAGAATTAAAATTCCTAATTTTAAATTTCAACCTGTTTTAAAACTGATGCGGATACATTTCGAAGTAGAATATATAGATGGCTATCTATTATCCGAACCGGGAATATTAACAGAAGAAAGATTAGATATAATCTATGAAGATTTAATTTGTAAAAAAAACAGTTGCTTTTTTGATATAAATCCGTATAATATAATAATAGACGACAAAGAAAAGGTTGGCCAACACGCATGTGGAAATCATATGTATTGGATAGATCTTGAAGGTTATGGAACAGGAAATTTTGAAGATAGACTTAAAGCTTTCGAAGAAAAGATTTTAAGTAAGTATCATAAAAAAGATGAATATAGGAGTAAATTATGTCTATAATGGATAAATTAAAAAAGAATTCTAAAATTAAAACCACTGAGGTTTTATCTAAATCTAAATTCTTTAATGAGAGAGAACAAACACCCACTGATGTGCCTATGATAAATGTCGCATTGTCAGGAGATATAGATGGTGGATTAACATCAGGATTAACTATTCTAGCTGGTCCTTCAAAACATTTTAAAACATCTTTTGCATTAATGATGGCCTCATCTTATTTAAGAGCCCATAAAGATGCAGTAATGTTATTTTATGATTCTGAATTTGGATCTCCGCAATCTTATTTTAATTCATTTGAAATTGATTTAGATAGAGTATTGCATACACCCATTACTAATGTAGAAGAATTAAAATTTGATTTAGTAGGACAATTAGAGTCATTAGAAAGAGATGATAAAGTAATTGTAGTTATCGATAGTATTGGTAATCTAGCTTCTAAGAAAGAATTAGAAGATGCTATAAATGAAAAATCTGTAGCTGATATGTCTAGAGCAAAAGCTCTAAAAGGTTTATTTAGAATGACTACTCCATATCTAGCTATGAAAAATATCCCTGTACTAGCTGTTAACCATACATATAAAGAAATTGGATTATTCCCTAGAGATATTGTTGGTGGTGGAACTGGCTTATATTATAGTGCAGATAATATTTGGATTATTGGTAGACAACAAGATAAAAAGGGAACTGAAATACAAGGTTACCATTTTATAATAAATGTGGAGAAGTCTCGTTATGTTAAAGAGAAGTCAAAAATACCTATCACAGTTTCTTGGGAAGGTGGCGTTAAAAATTATAGTGGTCTCCTTGACATCGCTATGGTTGGTAATTATATTACTAAACCTAGTCCTGGATGGTATGCCGTGGTGGACAAACAGGATGGAAGCGTGGGTCAGAAGGTTCGTCACGAAACTACACTCACAAAAGAATTTTGGGACCCGATCTTAACAGATGATTTTAAAAATTATATAAAAGGAGCCTATCAGATTGGTGGGAATATTACTATAGATGGCGATCAATTTACAGAAGAGAAGTGAAGGCCTTCATTATGAAATGATACCTTCGCCAGAGCATGAACAAGCTTGGCATATACGTATATTAGAAGGTCAGTTCACAGAAACTATTATTCAGTTTGGAGCTGTTTCTTTTAATGAAATAAAAGATAATATGTCTTTTAATTTTGAAGTTGTATCTTCTCCTAATGACAATGCAGTAATTGAAAATGAAGAATTACAAATTGAAGCGGGTGAAATATTAGAAGATGTTATAGCTAATAGTATTCAAAGAGGAAGTTTAATGACTAAAGAAATAAATGCAAACAAAAATTGAACAAACAATATTAAGAAATTTATTAACGAACGAAGACTATATGCGCAAAGTTTTACCTTTTGTTAAGGTAGAATATTTTGAAGGTCCATATAAAACTTTAATGAAAGAGGCTGGTAAATTTGTAGCTAAATATAATAAGCTGCCTACAAAGGAATCCTTTGGAGTAGAATTATCTAATTCAAATATATCAGGTGAACAATTTAATATAATAGCTGAGATAGCCGAACAATTATTTACTAATGATAAAGTTGATGAACAATGGCTAATGGATTCTACGGAAAAGTGGTGTCAAGATAGAGCTGTATATAATGCTGTAATGGAATCTATAACTATTATAGATGGTAAACATGAAAAGTTAACTAAAAATTCGTTACCAGATATTTTAAGTAAAGCTTTATCTGTATCGTTTGATACAAATGTAGGACATGATTATTTACAAAACGCAGAAGATAGATATGAATTCTATCATGCTACAGAACAAAGGCTATCATTTGACCTCGACTATTTTAATAAAATTACAAAGGGAGGAGTTCCAAATAAAACACTTAATATATGTCTTGCCGGTACAGGTGTTGGTAAGTCTTTATTTATGTGTCATACTGCTGCCCATCATTTAAGTCAAGGACATAATGTTTTATATATTACAATGGAAATGGCAGAAGAAAGAATAGCTGAACGTATAGACGCCAATTTATTAAACATACCTATTGATCAATTAGAACATTTGTCTAAATCTATATTTACTTCTAAAGTAAAAGATTTGGCTACTAATACTAATGGTAAATTAATTATAAAAGAATATCCTACAGGGTCAGCTCATACTGGTCATTTTAGAGGATTACTGAATGAATTAAATTTAAAAAAGCAATTTAAACCAGATATAATATTTATTGATTATTTAAATATTTGTGCATCTAGTAGAATGAAAGGATTGGGTGGTGCAATTAACACATATTCATTTATTAAAGCTATTGCTGAAGAGTTGCGTGGGCTCGCTGTTGAGTTTGACGTCCCGATATTCTCGGCAACACAGACGACGCGTAGTGGTTATTCTAACTCAGATGTTGGGCTTGAAGATACGTCCGAATCTTTTGGATTACCCGCTACTGCCGATTTAATGTTTGCTTTAATATCAACTGAAGAATTAGAACAGCGTGGTCAGTTTATGGTTAAACAATTAAAAAATAGATATAATGATCCAGTTAAATTTAAGCGATTTGTTGTAGGTGTAGACCGATCTAAAATGAAATTATTTGATGTTGAAGAAGATGAACAAACATTATCTGATGATACTCCAGTGTTTGATAAAACTGAAATAAGCGATCGATTTAAGGAATTTAAATTATGATGAGAATGCAATGGCTAGAAAAAGCTATAAAGCATAATAATTATAAAATAGGAGTTGAACTAGGAGTTTTAAGGGGTCCAGGATTTCAATATTTAATAGAGAACTGTCCTAATTTATATTTAACCGGAGTTGATATATTTTATCCAGATAATGAATGGAAGTCTTGGGATATAAAATCAACTGAAAAACTTTTAGAAACTAAACCGGTCCCTTGGTATAATGGTAATGATAAATCTTTTAAAGAAGTTTTTGGATATAAAAACTTATTAGAATTTTGTGATAAGTTTCAACCTAGAGCAAAATTAATTAGAGATTTTACAAATAATGCATATAAACAATTTACTGATAATTCTATAGATTTTGTTTTTATAGATGCTAGTCATGACTATTCACATGTTTTAGAAGACATAGATCTATGGACTCCTAAAGTAAAAAGGGGTGGATTAATATCCGGTCATGACTTAAATTTAAAAGAAGTAAGAAAAGCAGTGTCCGAAAGAAATAATATGTTTAATGAAGGCCCTGATAACACATGGTGGTGGAGAAAAAAATAATGGAACCAATTGACCCAAGTAAAAAACATTTTTATATTAGTATGATAAAAAGTGGAATGCGAATTTTAGGTTGTACAGTCGCCTTATTTACAGGTAGTGTAATTTGGCTAGCTAGTGGACTTCTAGTTGCAGAATTATTAGGTATTGCCGAAGAACTATGAATGTTAAATATGTAGATACCGATACAGTTATGTGTGAAGATGATCATCCTCGGGTCTACTATAGACTACAAGATGGCGAAGCCGTTTGTGGATACTGTAATACAAAATTTGTTCATCAAGATAAAATTAAATCAGAATCAATAAAGAAGATTATAAAAAATGATATCTAGTCCTAGTATAAAACTTATAAGTATAACTAAACCAGAAATAGATGGAGTAGAAAATGCGGAAGATCTCATCGCGTATTGCGCCCGTGTATCCAATCCACAAAACCAAAATAACAAAAAAACAGCCCAAAGGTTACTTACCTATCTCAGAAAAGAAAACCACTGGTCGCCGTTCGAAATGGTATCTGCTTGCTTAGAAATAACAAGCACTAGAGATATTATAAGACAAATATTAAGGCATAGATCATTTTCATTTCAAGAATTTAGCCAAAGATATGCTGAAGTAGATAGCTCTAATATATCTAATTTTAGAGATCCTAGATTACAAGATACTAAAAATAGACAAAATTCTATAGAAACAGATGATGTAGATTTAAAAATGGATTGGTTAAAACAACAAAGTCAAGTAATAGTAGCAGCTAGAGATGCTTATCAATGGGCTTTAAAGGAGGGTATAGCTAAAGAACAAGCTAGGGCTGTATTACCAGAAGGATTAACATCATCTACAATTTATATGCAAGGTACTATTAGAAGTTGGATTCATTATATAGATTTAAGATCTTCTAATGGTACTCAAAAAGAACATCAAGAAATAGCTATTGAATGTGGAAAAGTTTTAAAAACAAAATTTCCTAATATTTTCTAGTTGATTTATTTTTAAAAATAAGGTATAATTATAATATGAGCGAGAAACCTGCAAAGAAATACTTTTATTCCGAATGCTTTAATTCTATTCAAGGAGAAGGATTATATACTGGAGTTCATACTCTATGGCTAAGATTTTATCTTTGTAATTTGCAATGTGATGGGTTCGGACAAGATCATCCAACTAAACCTGATACATGGGAACTGCCTTATTTAAACTTCGATCCTAAAAGTGTTAATAGAGTAGAAGATCTTCCTGTGTGGAAAAAAGGTTGTGATAGTTCTTATACTTGGTCAAAAAAGTTTAGACATTTAATGGGACATAAAAATGCTCAAGAACTTTTAGATACTATAATAGAGTATTCAAAGACCGAAAGTAATCCAGAAGGTGGGTTTAGACATCCAGTATCTGGACAAGTTGCTCACTTGTGCTATACTGGAGGCGAACCTTTAATGAAGCATGCCCAACAAGCTACTATGGAAATAAATGAATGTCTCAGAAATCGTATGGATAAACCTTCTTGTATAACTTATGAAACTAATGCTACACAAGAACTTACTGATGAATTTTTTAATTATATAACTAACAATGGGGTTTGGACTACTCCTGTTTTCTTTTCTGTATCCCCTAAATTATGGTCTGTAGCTGGAGAGAAAAGAGAGAAAGCTATTAAACCCGAAGTAATAAAACAATATGATTTAGCAGCTAATTTAATTCAGCAATATGGTGCATCTAGACCTGTAGGTCAGTTAAAATTTGTTATGGGCCCACATAAAGAACAATGGGAAGAAATGGAAGAAGTTTTAGCTATGATAAGAAACGAAGGAGTTGATTGGCCTGTTTATATTATGCCAGTTGGTGCTACAGTAGAAGATCAAGAAGAGGGTGCAGGTGCAGTAGCTAAAATAGCTTATGAACGTGGTTACAATGTATCCGGTAGATTACATTGTTATTTATTTGGAAACGCAATAGGGACTTAATATGGAAATAGATTTAAAATCAACATCAGAGTTACAATATCAAATGGATTATAGAGATAATCTGATAAGAGAGATACAGGTCTTGAAGAGTAGATACACACCTGAAGATACAGGGCATTTACGAACAGCTGTTAGTGTATTAGAAGACCGTGTAAAAGAATTAAAAGACGAAATAGTAAAAAAAGATTGGAGAAATGGTGAGTTATTATAGTACAAAGACATATGGACATAACATAGGATTAAGTGCTTGCTTTAGACAACCTAAAGCTCATAGCCATTGTAAATTTTTACATGGTTACGCATTACAATTTAAATTTACATTTGGGTGTACGAATTTAGATGAAAGGAATTGGGTTGTAGATTTTGGAGGACTTAAACCATTAAAAGCATGGCTAGAAGATATGTTTGATCATAAAATAGTTCTAGATGAAGAAGATCCATGTATTGAACAATTTAGAGAACTAGAGAAAACGGGTTTGGCTGAACTTACTATATTTGATGGAGTCGGAGTCGAGATGTTTGCTAAACATGCTTATGATTTTGCTCAAAATTTAGTTAGTAATATGACTGATGGACGATGTTGGGTAGTAAGTGTTGAATGTGCTGAGCATGGAGCTAATAGTGCTATTTATGAAGGTGAAATTTATTAATGTTATTTAAGAGTAGAATATATCTGGAATATAATGATATTATTTCTATGTGTGATAATATTACATATGAAGTATCAAAAATGAAACCTGATTTAATAGTTGGAATAACACGTGGTGGATTATTACCAGCTTTACATATGTCTCATAAACTAGATAGACCAATGACAACCGTCAGATGGCAAACTAGAGATAGAAAACAAAAAGAGCAAATACCATATCTTCAAGATATGATTAAGTCAGATAAGACCGTTGTTTTTGTGGATGATATTAATGATACTGGAAGAACATTTAAAGAATTAAATGAGGCTTATAAGTGTGAAGGAACTAATACTCATTTTATATCCTTAGTCAAAAAAATAGAGACTAAATTTGATGCTCATGCATCCCTAACATTAGAAGATAAAAGATGGATTGTATTTCCGTGGGAGAAAGATTAATGACTTATTATAAAAATTCAGAAGGAAGATATGGTGCTTCCGGTGCTAAAGGTGATGCTGGTGAAAAACTGGTCGAAGAATATTGTAAAAGTAATGAATTAGATTGGGAAGATAAAAACGATTATAAAAGTCAAGTTATAGATAAGATTGATTGTATAATTGGAGGAACTAAAGTTGATGTAAAAACAAATATGTTTAAAGATTATATGTGTGTTGAATTATGGAATAAAAGAAAAGATCAAGAAGGTTGGTTATATACAACTAAAGCTGAAGAAATTTATGCAGTAGCCCTTGACAAAAAGAAGATTTTCAGTTATAATATAGAAGATATGAAAAATTATGTGAACTTTGCTAAAGAAAAAAGAGCAAAAGAAACCAAACATGGTGATTTAGTTATATGGGTTCACAGCAACATGGATTTTGTGAGGGAGTTACAATGAATATATCAGATACAATAAGAAAAAGAGTTCACGAGTCTGGAGACAGATATTGGGCTGGAGATAATATATCTCAACATTTAAATAGTGGTGAAAAAGAACAATTAATAAATGAGGTTACTAAAAAATTTAACGATGTTTTAGAATCTTTAGTTATTGATATTAAGAATGATCCTAATAGTATGGATACTGGTCGCAGATTAGCTAAGATGTATATTAATGAAATTATGGCTGGTCGATATAATAAAAGACCTAATACAACAGCTTTTCCTAATACAGGTGAAAGTGGTTATCATGGTATGATCACAGCTAGAGCTGAATTTACTTCTTTATGTAGTCATCATCATCAACCGGTAAAAGGTGTTGCTTATATTGGTGTTATACCTACAGAGAAAGTTATTGGTCTTTCTAAGTATACTAGAATAGTTCAATGGTGTGCACGGAGAGGAACGCTACAAGAAGAATTAACTAATGATATTTGTAAAGAAATAATGAAAGCCACTGAATCAGAACACGTAGCCGTTTATACTCAGGCTACTCATGGGTGTATGGAAAATAGAGGTGTTGAATCTCATAGTTCTTTAACACAGACAACAGTAGTAAAAGGGCTATTCAATACTACTCATGCAAAGACAGAATTTTTTGATAATATAAAATTACAAGAGAACTTTGCCTGTTGATTTTTCTATAAAAGTGTGTTATAATATATTATGAGAGTTAATAAGTTTAATATACATTGGCAGATTGTTAGAGTTAAAGCTCGTTCTAAAAAGAACATCTGTGAGAAGATTAAATATGTTATGGATTTTTATGAAGAGAATAAAAATTATCATAACTATAAAAGAGTTCTTAATTGGTTACAGATGACAGCTCTAGGATATAAAAATAGACATGATAGAGTTTTATTTGCTGAAGCTGTATCTAAAATATCTTCTGAAGTATCTGAAGTACCAGGCTGGTATATAGATATTGAAAATGATTTATCTAAAGTAGCTAAAGAAGATTTAATAAAAGTGTATAAAGATTTAGCTAAAAGAAAATATGGATTTCAATTTAAATCTATACCAAAAGGTCATAGTATATTTCTTAATGAGTTAGAAGAGCATATCAATGACTAGAATAAATCTTATAGAGCCTGACCACTTAACCCAAGTACATGCTGTAGCCGAATTTAAAGAAATAACCCAATTTCTCCATCTAGTTAAAAAGAGAGTTGAAAGTAATCATCCTATGGACGATCTACCTAAAGGATATACTCTTAACGGAGGCCATTGTAAATTTTTTTATAATAAAGGGTTGTATCTTTATAAAAGATATGGTAAAATATATAAAAGTCTAGTAAATCGCGGAATAAACGTAGATAAGACGCGATATAACGCGCATAGAAGACGCTTTAAAGACTCTTACAGTAGTTACCTATGGAAAGATTATACACCAACTATGGTCGATTACCGGATAGTTGTACTTCGTATATTAGAAAGAATTAATTCAAAACCCGATTTATATAAAGATAAAAATAGATTTATTAAAGAAATACATCGTTATGATGACTATGGAGACCTGTATGAATTTGCCACTTGTGTCGCATGAAATACCACATTCTTTAGCTAAAGAAGAATTAGCTGGAAAATATAATATAAATGATTTTCTTTTTGTTCTTTTACATCGTTACATAGATGATAAAGAATATAGAAATATAGTTGATGCATCTAAACAATTTAAAATATTAGATAATAGTTGCTTTGAATTAGGAGAAGCTTTATCTAATGATCTTATAGTAAAATATGTAGGCAAAATTAATCCAGATGTTTTTGTATTGCCAGATGTTTTAGGTAACTATGAAGAAACATTAGAAAGATCAAAGAAGTTCCTTTTTGATTATTCTCATTTAGAAAAAAAGGCTATGGCTGTTATTCAGGGAAATACTCATGAAGAATTTATAAAATGTTATCAAGATTTTGATGCTTACGAAATAGCTATGATGGGTATTCCTTTTTGTTTTAATTGGGCTTCTCATGCAACTCCTGAAGAACATGCAAATGAAAGAGTAAAACTTTTAAAAGTATTAGAACCTTATATTAATCATAATAGAAAACATCATTTATTAGGAACATGGGATATAAAAGAATTTGCTCATTATAAAAATTATAAATGGGTTTATTCAGTAGATACTTCTAACCCAATAGCAGCTGGTATCGAAGGAGATAATTATCCCATTTCACATAAGCCGAAAATAAAATTTGATCAATTTGTAAATTACCCGTTGACTGATTGCAATATTGATGTTATAATAGAGAATGTTAAAACTTTTAGAGAGGTAGTAAAAAGATGACAGTAGATAAAATTAATCCGCAACATTATCAAGCGCCAGGTGGTATGCAAACCATCGATATAATAGAACATTTCAATCTTAACTTTGCTAGAGGAAATGCTGTAAAGTATTTGCTTCGAGCTGGAAATAAAGCTGAAGAAGGTTATGATAATACTTTAAAAGAGATTGAAGATTTAGAAAAGGCTGGGTGGTATGTTATGCGTGAAATAAAAAGATTGAAAGCCACAAAAGAAGATAATGCCGGTGTAGGACACGGACACTGATAATGAAACTTCTTGAAGCTTTAAATAAATTACCTGATACTAATAAGAATGTTTTATCTGTTTTATCAGGTGGATTAGATTCCTCTATTATGACTATGATGTTAGTTGAAAAATATGGTCCTGATAGAGTATACGCATTATCTTATGATTATGGGCAGAAGCAAAGAGCTGAGCTAGACTGCGCGAGTGAATTAACCAAAAGGTTAAATATAGGTCATAAGATTTTAGATCTGGGAATATTAGGTGAAATAGCTCAACCTATATCCGCTAATATTAGCGGTACTGATGTAGATATGCCCACGATCAAAGATGTACTTGGAGATCCACAACCAAAAACATATGTGCCGTTTCGTAACTTAATTCTCCTCTCTCTCACGATGGCCCAAGCAGAAGCTTCTGATGCCTCTCATGTTTTTACCGGACTCCAAGTACACGATGAATATGGTTACTGGGATACATCTCAACGCTTTGTTGATTCTTTGAATGAGGTGGCATCTCAGAACCGTACTCATAAAGTAGAAATAATGGCTCCTTTTTCACAACTAAGTAAATTTGATGAAATAAATATAGCATTAGAAATGAATAAAGAACATTTATTAAAACATACATTGACTTGTTATGATCCAGATTCCAATGGAGCTTCTTGTGGTAAATGTCCTAGCTGTGCAGAAAGAATACAAAACTTTGCTAAAGTGGGTATGCCAGATCCAATATTATATCAAACAGACATTCCTTGGGATAAATTATGTGCTCAATAATAGCTTCACATTCAAAAGATAAATTAAAAGAACTAGCTGAACTTAATGCTTATCGAGGGCAGCATTCTCATTCTGTATATGTTATACAAGACTATGAGATAAAATATAGTCATCGAGGTTTAGGACCTTTAAAATTAGATGATCATTTTTTACCAGATGGATATATTATAGCCCATCAACAAGCTCCAACAACTTCTAATAAAAGTGAATCTACCATACATCCAGCCCAAATAGGAAAACATCTTTTATGGCATAATGGTATAATAAAAGAAAGTTATGTAAAGATAATGCAAAAAGGTTTAGAATCTTTTTGTACTTGGGACACTAAATTGTTACTTCAGGAATTAATTAATTATGAAACACCTCATAAAGTTGATGGAACTTTTAGTTGTGTATGGTATGATGGTGCAGAGATGATGATTTTTAGAAATGAAATAAGTCCTTTATTTTATGATAAGTATATGAATATATCATCCACTAAATTTAAAAATAGTATGTCATTAGAACCAAATATGATACATTTTTTAACTTACGATGAAGAATTAAATTTAACCTTACAATCGGGTCCTACATTTCAAACTGTAGAGAATCCATATTATTTTGGAGAGTAATATGAGGCATCTAGCTTCCCAAACGACTAAAAGTCAATTAAGTGTTTTTAATAAGAAACAAATACAACCGAATGCTATAGATTTAAAAGTAGAAACAATTTTAAGAATAAAAAAAGATACTCATTTTATATTAGATGAGAATAGAAAAACACATAGGGGCACTGAACTAGTACCTGTCGATAGTGAAGGATATTATGTACTAGATCCTGGATCATATGAAATATTAATGGAGGGAGAAATAACTATTGGACCAGATGAAGCTGGTTGGGTTATTACTCGTTCTACATTAAATAGAAATGGTGTATTTATTACTTCAGGTTTATATGATAGTGGATATAAAGGGGTTATGGCTGGTGCTTTACATGTAACTTGTGGTCCGGCTATGATTAAAAAGGGAACCAGAGTTGGCCAATTTTTATTATTTAAAGCAGAAGCTCTTAATCAATACGATGGAGATTATGGAACAGGAAAGGCTGATGATTTATTATATAATTTAACCCCTGAACAATTAGTAGACAGTTCAGGTGCTCCTATTGATGTGCAACAGGAATTGGATTTTAAAATAGAACCTGGTCCAAGAATAGATGGTCTCTTTAAAAGATTTTAAATGAAAACATTATGGGGCATGGTCTTATTATGGACTCTTGTGATAGAAGATGGTTCTGGAAGAGATCTTGAAGCTTCTAGAAAAATGGTATATTTTGATTATTACCGATGTCAAGAAGCTGCTCATAATGTTAATCACTCCTTAACCAATGTACCTGATTTTAATGGAATAGCATATTGTATACCGACACCGACCGAAAAGGTGACTCTAGAATGAATATAAGTATTGGTAATGATGAACCAGAACGATATTATGAATGGATAATATGGAAGAATAAACAAATTAAATTAAGAAAGAAGAATATGAAAGTATGTGTTGTTGGTTGCGGAATGGTTGGTTCCGCTGTAGCTGATTTTTTAGATGATTATTTTCACCATGAAGTTATTAGAATAGATCCTATAAAATATAAAACTAAATTAGAAGATGTGATGCATGAAGTTGATTGTTTTATTATTTGTGTTAATACTCCTACTGTAGATAATAAATGTGATGATAGTAATATTCGAGATGTTTTACAAACTTTAAAAGGTATAGAAAAACCTATTTTACTTAAAAGTACAGTGACGCCTGATAATATGAAAGAATATGATCCTAATGTGGTTTATTGCCCAGAGTTTATTAGACAAGATTATGCAGCAGAAGATTTCTTAAATCAAAAAGATATTATAATCGGTGGTGATATTCCTTTCGCTACAGACTTTTGGTATGACTTTTGGCATGACATGTTTCCAAATACTAATATGCATAGAACAAATAGATTAACAGCTTGTATGATTAAATATGTACATAATGCTTGGCTAGCTACCAAGGTAGCATGGTTCCATGAATTATCTACTATATTACCTGAAGGTGTTGAATATGATAAATTAACAGAAGTATTAGGTGGATTTGAAAATATAGGACCTTCTCATATGAGTATTCCTAATAGCGCTGGTAAATTGGGTTATGGAGGAGCTTGTTTCCCTAAAGATGTACAGGCTCTATTATCTATTATGAATCATTCAATATTAACAGAAGTTGATATTACTAACGATTATTTAATGGCGTCTTCTAAAGCATCAAATACATCATAGATACTAACTGCTTTATTATTAGGTTCATATTTACACCAATATTCTTTTGGACACTCATCCCATTTTTCCACTACAGCATTTTCAGTAGTATTTTGAGCTCCTTTATAGACACATAATTTTTTAGTTCGGACTATTTTTCTCCCTGCTAATCTACAAAGAGTTCTTTTAGGATCACGATCTCGTTTACCCCAACGAATTTCTTGATCTCGAGTAGCTGTACCAGCACCAAATCTTGGTTGTAAATTTATAATATTAGAAGGACCTCCTGGAGCAGTAGTATAAGTTTGACCCCCTGCCCTAGCAATTTGACTCATAGCAAAAAAATAAAATACTACAGCAAAAAGACATATCATAGCAATACCGAGAATAGATTCCCGGTTCATTTTCATTCCGTGATCTTCAATTACGTCTTTGTCATCTTTCTTAGATTTTTCAGAAGCTTCGTCTGATCCGTCTGCAGTTATATGGTGGGGCTTAGAATCTTTTTGTTCTACTCTATATTCGGCCACACTAAAGTCTACCGGACTCAACCATCAGATATAATAAAAAGACTATAAATCCTGTAATACATACTACTAAAAATAGTACGGCCAAAACTTCAACGAACTTTCTACGACGCTCTATTTGGGCATAAACAGTTCTTTCTCTTTCTTTTTTTATCTTTCTACGCATTTCTATCATTTGGTCCCAAGTACCATGCCCATAACGAAAATCCAATAATAATTTTAAATCATATTCTTGTTCTTTAATTTTCTTATCATGCATAAGAAGTTGCAGCGCCTCCTCTTCTACTGAACCTCCAGCAAATAACTTTTTAAATAATGGTGGGTTTTTATTTGCTTGTTGAGCATAACGAATGTCGCTTACAGCTCCATACCACTTACCCATTTGGGAAGCTACATTTTCGAATTCTTGCCCAACTTGTACCATTTTCTTTACGGCATTAAACGACGATGTAGCGATAGCAATCGCTGATATTGGATCTATCATCCTAATTCTCTTCTCTCTATTATCTCTCAGTAATATTTATATATTTTGGGTTGACTATCTAAAGTAAATATAGTATAATATAAATACAAACGTAGATGTTAGAGGGTATACAGGACTTGGGTGCAATGCCCAACGCCTCCACCAAAAGGAGATGAATATGATAGAAGAAATTATGGAGGGTTTAGATGAAGAACCCTTTAGTACAATTAATAGGAAAATGGTTGTTTAGAGCTTATGTTCTTTGGAGTATATGTGCTGACATTATAGTAATATGTGGAATTGTTTATCTTATCTTTTTTTGACGGGGGCGAAACAGGATCGACTGGTATTTGAGTCTACAAATATAACTGCAAACGATAATTTTGCACCTGTAGATTACGCACAAGCAGCGTAATCGTACTGAGCCCGCCAGAGCTTGGAAACAGAATCTGGCACCTAAATAATATAATGAATGTATTAATATTAGATACTAAACAAAAACTTTTACCAGCATACCATTATTGTAAAAAAATGGGATATAAAGTTAAAGTACTTTATGTTGAAAGTTGGCCTCCTAGCGAATCAGAAATTTTAGTTTCTCAAGCCGTAAAATTAGAAGATAAGATATTCTATGATTTCTTTCCAGATCAAATAATTAATTTTAAAGAACAAGAAAAGTATTTAAAATTAGAAACCTCTTTAAATAAAAAGTTTGGTTTAGAAGGGGATTACTCCAACCCATTTTTTATGTTTAAAAAAGATTTTGATAGAATATGTAAAGAATTAAATATTCCTACACCCCCAAATAAATCAAATATAGTAATTCAAAAAGACGATTGGTCTGGAGGAACAAATTTTAAAATATTAGATAGAAAATATGCTACTGGGTTCTTTCAAGATTATTTAGAAATAGATTATATTGTAACAGCTAATATGTATAGTAATGGTAATGAATGGTTTCATTTGGGATATCATCAAAACATATATGAGAATCAACTTCTAACTCATTATTATACTCCTCATTTCCCTAGTTTAGAAGATGAATCTATTATTAAAGACAGTATAAAAAAATTAAGTAAATATTTAAAAATACATAATAAATTATTTACTTGGCAATTCTTAAAAGATAAATCTGGTAATTTATATTCTACAGATTTTAATTTAAGACCAGGAGGTGGATATCATTCAGGAGAATATGATACTCTAATAAGTAATGAATTCTGGGTTGAATATTTATTTGGAAAAACTCCACCTAAAGAAATACAATATACTCATCAGATAAAAGGAACTTATCTAAAACCTTCGCAATTTGGTTATGGTGAGCTTAAAAGAAAAAGATCGTCTCTATAGGCTGTTTTTCTTTTTTAGGAAAAGTAAATGTGGTATCTACATGATGCTCTCTAGGGTTTCTGTTCTGATCAGGATAACCAACTCCTAACATAAGAGCTATATCATTTGAAGTATTTAAAATGTCTTTTATTTTATCGTTATTTAAACAGGCACAAAAACCTGTTTTATATCCTAATATAGCTGCAGTAAGATTAAGATATCCCCCAGCTACCCCTACAGCTTGATCAGCATCTTTTTTCCAATCACATTCAAATTGTTTATCTCTATATCTATGTCCTTCTGAAGGCTTTACATATTCTATAACTATTAAAAGATTTGCCAGAGTTTGAGAATTAGTATAACTATGTGAATTTTCTTTGGAATAAGGTTTATTTAAATCTGTTTGCATAGTAAAGCCATCAGTATTTTCATATATATTTTTAATAATAACTCTATTTGTAATAAAGTTAAGTTTATAAAAAAGATAGTTTTGTTTACTTGGACATTGAGTTGCAGCTATTTTTAAAGTTTCTATATCGCCTTCTGGTATAGTTTTAGATAAATCCCAATTACGTTGACATTGTTGTGAATCTCTTATAGTATGATGTATATTAAACATAAAAAACCTCAAAAAAATTTAAATTAAATCAAAAAACCTGTTGACATTTGTTTAAAAGTGTGTTATAATATTTATATTATAATAAAAAAGAGGAGAAAAATATTATGATGAATCACTTAACAGGTTACGCTTACACCGGAAAAAATGAAGCAGCTATATTAGAAGCTGGATATGATCATGGTGATGCTTTCGTAACTTTTAAACAAGCACTTAAAGTACCTGGTATTGTAGGTAAGAATTTAAAAGGTCTAAAAGCAGACGTAAAATTAGTTCGTTATGTTTGGGAAAAAGATCCAGTTACAGGCAAAGAAGAAAAGAAGCCTCGCTACTTTGGAGTCTTTCATATTAATTCAATACTAGCTAGGAAGGTTAAGTAATGAAATTTGTTGAAATGAAAATGACCTACGAATGGTTTACACCTACTGGTAGGCGTAGACAATTTTTTGACTTCGCAACTGGTATAGGTAAAAAAAATTGTATTGATAAGGTTAAAAAAGTTATCAAACAAAGAATTAGACATGAAAATTATAAAATATTAAAAGTTGATTTTAAAACTTTTCATAAGGTTTATTTAAATTAAACCAAAAAAACTGTTGACATTTGTTTAAAAATAAGTTATAATAATTATATTAAAATGAAAAAGAGGAACTAATGATTAAGAATATAAAAATAATTTACTACACTTTCACTTATACCTTATCTGGTATATTGTTTGCTTGTTATTTTTTATTATAAGGTAGAGAGGAGAAAAAATGTTACAAAATGAATTTAGCCACACATATGATTTAGAAGAATATTGCAAACCAAAGGCTGTAATGGAAGCAGAAGATCTATGGGGATTTCAAAACGAAATCACAGAATTAGATGAACTAGTTGAAATAAAGAAAAACGATAAATCGATCGTTTATAAAACATTAAGAGAAAGACTTCATAACTTAAATTTTATACTCGAAAGAGTTGACCTAGGTCAAATTTTAATAAGGGGATTATAATATGACAATAAGAGAAAAACAATCTAGATCAGAAATAATTATAGACTTATCTGGACCAGATGGCAACGCTTTTGCTCTTATGGGATATGCTAAGAAATTTGCTTCTCAATTAGATCTAGATAGTAACGCTATAATTAATGAAATGACATCTGGAGATTATGAAAATCTTCTCCAAGTATTTGATAATCATTTCGGTGACTTTGTTATATTGGAAAGATGAAAAAATTAGTGCACTTTTTTGGATTTAGAGGAGATGAATATACTCGCGCTAAAAAAATTTGGGGAAAACCAGATTTTATACATCCAGTGCACGACCGTAGATCTTATGTTGAGTATGATCCTGAAAATGATATCGGTATATTTGCTAATAAAGAGAAACCTGAAGTCCTCAGCAAATATCGAAGAGAATATACTGATATGAAAAAAAGTTTAAATTAAATCAAAAAACCTGTTGCTTTCTTATAAAATATATGGTATAATATAATTATAAAATGAAAAGAGAGAGAAAAAATAAAATGAACGCTTTAGTAAAACACATAGAAAAAATCAACGCTGAAACAAAAGCTTGGGTTGCTGAAGATCCTAAGAATCGTTGGGGTGGTGAATTAGTTACTGATCCTGCTCATTGGGCTGAGTATGATGTCTTTACTCCTGAAGATTATGATAAATCTTCGCTAGCTGAAACTATAAAAGATGCTAGTGCAGCTGCTTATGGTTCTAAGTACAGAGTTAATTGGAGAGAATATTCTCTTGAAGACCTTCAAAAAATGGCTGACGACTATTGTAAAGCTGCTGATGAAGAATATGAGCGTGAAATAAAGTGGAAAAAGAAATGCGCGACAGCATTCGAAAACCGAGTTCAAGAAACTATAGATTTAGGAGCTGGTAACAGAGAAACAGCTCTTCGTTGGATTCTTCAGGCTGAAGATCTAGACGATCATTATTACAACGATGGATATGCTTCATATTCATTTAATCTTCCATCTTCTTATGATAAGGAGCTGGACTCAATCATCTTACATAAGGAGGCTGCATAATGGCACACATGGTTGAAACAATGGCGTACGCAGGGGAGGTACCATGGCACGGTTTAGGTGTTCCTGTATCAAATGATTTAACACCAACAATGATGATGGAAAAAGCTGGACTAGATTGGAAAGTCCAGGAAGTTGAATCATATATTGACTTTGATGATAAGAAATTACCTACAGGTCAAAAATCTCTTGTCAGGGATACTGATGGTAAAATTCTTACTAATGTTGGTGAAAATTGGAAGCCTGTTCAAAATGAAGAAGCTTTTAACTTCTTTGGTGAATATGTCTTAGCTGGTAATATGGAAATGCATACTGCTGGTTCTCTTAAAGGTGGAGCAATTGTTTGGGCACTTGCTAAAGTGAAAGATTCTTTCGATCTCTTTGGTGGTGATAAAGTAGATTCATATTTACTATTTTCTAATCCACATCAATATGGTAAATCTATTGATGTTAGATTTACTCCTATCAGAGTTGTTTGTAATAACACTTTGACATTATCTCTTAACGAAACAGCAGAAAGAGCTGTTAGAGTTGGTCATAGAACCGAATTCAATGCTGATGAAGTTAAAAAGACTCTAGGTATTGCTACTGAGAAATTATCTCAATATAAAGAGATGGCTGAATTTCTTGGTAAAAAGAGATATACTGCTGATGCTCTTATTGAATATTATAATACAGTATTTCCTAGACTTACTGATAAAAAAGTTCAGAATAAAGCTCTATCAGTAGATACTCTTTCTCGTAATGCTAAAAATGCTTATGACGCATTGCATTTACAACCTGGCGCTAACTTTGCTGAAGGCTCTTGGTGGCAGGCATTTAATTCTGTAACTTATATTACAGATCATGTTCAGGGCCGTAACCCTGATAACAGATTATATTCTTCTTGGTATGGATATAATCAACTTCGAAAGCGATCTGCTTTGAAGTCCGCTCTTGAATTTGCTGAGGCTGCTTAATGAATAGAGCTCTTAATCGAAGTGTTACCAGAGATGTCAAAACGATGTCTCTGGGCCTCGATCGGATAAATAAAGAAATTGATCATCTATCTAGTAAAAAACAAGATAAGTCTATAAGAAATAGATTGGCTCGATTGAAAGAAGCTAGAAAACATTTAACAGAAAATCCTGAAAAGGTTAAAGAATTAACGGAGAAATTATAATGAAATTATTTCCTTTTATAAAATGGTTATTCAATTTTAATAGTTGGCAACCCCATTCAAAAAGATATTTAATTTATGTAATTATTGGTGGAATAATAATGTATTATCTACCTGTAGTTTATTTAGGAATAGTAATGGCTAGTGTTTTATTATTGATGTGGTTAGACTTAACATTTGATATAATAAAAGACAAATATACCGAATTTCTAAAGGAGCAAAAGAATGAAAAAATTTAGAGAACAATGGGAAGATCTTTATGGTGAGGGAACCAAATTTGATTTGGATTATGGTAAACTCATTATATTATTTCTTTGTATCTATATTGCGGTACAAGTATCTTAATATAAATAGAAATATCTTTTAACAATTTTTCAAATAAGGAGATTCTTATGAAAAAAATGCTTTGCGCGGCCGCACTAGCATGTGGTATAGCTTTGCCAGCTCAGGCTGGTATGCTAGGCTTAGATTGGGAAGCTACTGGTGAATACAATATGGATTCCGAAGTAACTGCTCTTTCTGCTCAAGTTGGTAAAACTTGGTCAATGAATGATTTATCAGTTTCAGTTGATGCTGATTGGGATTTAGACAATACAAGCTTTGAAGGAGTAGACTGGAAAGTTAATTATGGACTAGCTGCTAATTTAGATGCTTATGTTAAATCTGGAATGACATCAGATTGGGCTAATGAAGATATCGTTGCTGGTATTACATTTAGCTGGTAATTTAATATAATATTATGAAAAAGAAATATGTAAAACTTTGGAATAAGGTAGGTAAAATGGAATTAGGTAATCCTGTTATAACCGCATTAATTGGTTTAGTAGTCTTTTATATTGGTCTTAAAATGTTTTCTGGCGGTATGAAAGATATGGGTAATATTGCTCATTTACAATGGTTTTTAGGTAATCCGATTTATATGTTCTTCGGAGGAATTGTAATGACATTAGCCTGGCAATCTTCTAGTTTATCTACTACTGCTATTATAGCTTTAGTGGCTTCCGGGGCTTTACCTCTTCCTGCGGCAGTTGCGTGTGTATTAGGAGCTAATATAGGCACAACGGGAACTATATGGCTGGCTGGATTTTTTGTTTCTGATGGAATGCCTAAAGGTGATACTTTACGAATCGCTATGGCTCATACAGGAATGAATCTAGTAATGGCTATTATGTTATTACCGTTTGTGGGAAGAATAGCTCAATTTCTTACTAAATTTTAATTATAATTAAACCAAAAAATAAAAAAGGCAGTTCTTAATTCGCTGCCTTTTTTTATGCCTATATAATTATATTATCAATCAATTTCCAACAAAAAGAAAGGAAGCTCAATGAGCACACTCAAAAAATATTTTTTGGGATGTGTGACTGTTTTTTTATTGACACTCACATCTCTTATACCTTTACAGATGGCTAACGCCGGAGATAAAGTTAAAGTAGGTTTTATTTATGTTGGACCAGTAGGAGATCATGGATGGACTTATATGCATGATCAAGGCAGACAATTAGTAGAAGAAGAACTAGCAGGTCTAGTAGATACTTCTTATGTTGAAAATGTCCCTGAAGGTCCTGACGCAGAAAGAGTTATGCGCCAAATGGCTTTATCTGGTCACGATATAATATTTGCCACATCATTTGGATATATGGATGCAATGTTAAAAGTTGCAAAAGATTTTCCAGATGTAAAATTTGAACACGCGACTGGTTATAAAACCGCACCTAATATGTCTGTATATTCTTCTAAATTTTATGAAGGTAGATATGTTCAAGGCGTAATCGCTGGTATGATGAGCAAGGCTGGTAAGGCCGGATATATTGCTTCATTCCCTATACCCGAAGTAGTTCGAGGAATCAACGCTTTTTATTTAGGAGCTACTAGTATAAATCCAGATTTCGATATCGATGTTATTTGGGTTAATACTTGGTATGATCCAGGAAAAGAATCTGACGCTGCTAGAGTACTAATACAGCAAGGGGCTGATATTATTACACAGCATACTGATTCACCTGCTCCATTGCAAACAGCAGCCGATGAAGGAATCTTCGCTTTCGGACAGGCTTCTGATATGTCAATTTTCGCACCCGATACTCAATTAACTTCTATTATAGATCAATGGGGTCCTTACTATGTTGAAAGAGTAAAGGCTGTTATAGAAGGAACATGGGAAATGGAAGATACTTGGGGTGGAATGGATACCGGTATGGTTGAAATGGCACCATATACCAATATGCCTTTCAATGTGCAATTAGCTGCAGAGTCTATTGAAGAAAAGATTCTAAAAGGTCAATTCAATATATTTCCAGGAAAGTCTATTGGAGACTTGCTAGGTATGAATGAATATGTTGATGGAATTGATGCACAATTACCTTAAATAAATTTCAAATTTAGGCTCCTAGGTGTATAAATAAGTATAATTTATGCCTAGGAGATTTTTAAAATGGGAGCAAAAGAATGACTAGTTTAATACAACCAAAAGAATTTACACACGTTACGGGCCTTTTGAGGTCCTTTTTTTTAGATAAAGGATTTGAAGAAGTTCATACACAAAATAGATTGAGTATATTAGCTGCTTGTGAAGACCCTGAAACTGTTGCTACTTATCAATACAATGGAGAGACTTGGCCATTACCTCAAACAGGTCAAATGTGGTTAGAATACGAATTATTAACGAAGCCCAAATCAGAGGGCTTTTTTTGTGTTTCAACTTCATATAGACAAGAACCTAACCCTATACCTGGAAGACATGAAACGATTTTTCCAATGTTTGAATTTGAATTTCCTGGCAGCTTTGATAAGTTATTAGAAATAGAAGTAGAATTATTAAAACATTTGGGTTTTAAAGGACCAATGGTAAAAGATTATGATACTTGGTGTGAATATTATGAAACTGATGAATTAACAGCAGAACATGAAACTAAAATGGAAGAAGAGTTTGGACCTTCTTTAATAATTAATTTTCCGAATAAAACTTCACCTTTTTGGAATATGTCTCAAAATAAAGAAGGCACACATGCTAAAAAATGTGATGTTATATTAGGAGGAATGGAAACAATAGGATCAGCTGAACGTAGCAGTAGCCCACATGAAATGAGACATATGTTTGAAGAAATATCAGAAGGTGGATATGCTAAATTATTATATGCACTTTTTGGACAAAAAAGAGTTGATGCGGAATTAGATGAATTTTTAAGACACTCCTTTATACCAAGATGTGGTGGGGGAATAGGAATAACTCGGCTTATATCAGCAATGAGTTAAATAGTCTGGGGTGGCGGAAATGGTAGACGCGGTAGGTTGTTTCCCTATTGTTTTTTAAACGTGGTGGTTCGACTCCACCCCCCAGAGCCAAAGTATTATTTATATATAATATTATGAACAAAAAAGCCGAGACTATGGTGAAGATGGGTGAAACGCTTTCTTATTTTACTGATAACGATAAACAATTTTTAAAAGAAAATTTATTTAGTATATTTGGAAATAAACCACTAGTATGTGCTGAAATAGGTAACTATACAGGCAATTCTACTCAATACTTTGCTAATATGTTGCCAGAAGGCTCAACGTTTTATTCTGTTGATATAACTCGACACGACATTGATGTTCCTGATAATGTAATTCGAGTAACTGAAAATTCCTTAGATTGGAATTGTCCATCTCATTTAGATTTTGTTTATTTAGATGGTCGACATGAAGGACATCATGTATTTCAAGAAATAATGAAATTTAAAAATCATACTTCTATTATAGCAGGACATGATTTGATATGGATTTCTGGAGCTATTATTGGAATAATGTTTGATGAATCTCTTAAAGAGAAATTTAATATTACATTGTTAACAAATAATAAAAGTAGGTCCTGGATTATGATATTTAAGAGTATATTATTATGAATAAAATAATTGCTGCTTTAGATGGGATGGAATTTAAAGAAACTTTAGATTTTTTATCTCCCATACAAGATAAATTATATGGTATAAAAATAAACCATCCTTTATTGCCACATCTTTCAGATTATATAAAAGATGGTTATAAAGTATTCGTTGATTTAAAATTATATGATATTCCTAACACTGTAGAGAAAGTTATTGAATGGTTAATTAAACAAAATGTTTATATGACCACAATACATTTCGAAAACGGAGAAAAATGTATAGATCAAATATCTCATTTAACAAATGAAATAAATTTATATATTGTTTCTCACCTAACTTCTTTCCCTCCAGATACTACTAGACAAAATTCAATATATGCACATATGTGTAGTACTCCTATATATTTCAACTTTAATGTAATATTATCACCTTTGGACTTGCCTATTTTTAACAATTATGATACAATACATAAATTTAAAAGAGCTTGTCCAGGAATAAGATTAAATAAATCTAATGATGATCAAATAAGAATAGCCACACCAGAATATGCTAAAAAACATGGTGCGGACTATCTTGTAATAGGTCGTCCATTAAAGGAGAACAAAATAGAATGTTTTTTATAGCTGCTCCATTTGGAAATTATTTAAAATTTAAAAATGTTATTTCAGTATCAGGTACTTGGACATTAAGGCCAAGACCTGGTCGTTTTATGCAAGTATTAAAAACACTTCGTTATACTAAACGAGGTTGGGTTAATAAACTAGGTTTAAGAAATAAAGGAATAGATTTTGGTTTAAAACAAAAATATGAAATATTAAGTGTAGCAGCAACAGAACCTTTAGATTGGGATAATCTACATAGAAAAATTCCCATAAAAGCCAGTGTAGAAATTAATTTAAGTTGTCCTAATACCCCTAAAAATCTATTTCCAGGTTTTGCAAGTTTTACACGAAATCCTAGAAAATGGTGTATAGCAAAAATATCTCCAATATTTACAGAAAAAGATGTTGATTTTATAATACAATCGGGGTATAATCAAATACATGCTTGTAATACTATACCAACAGATCGAGGAGGATTAAGCGGTAAAGATATAATTCCACATACATTAAAAATATTAAAACATATAAAAAATAATTATCCAGATGTAGAAGTTATTGCAGGTGGTGGAATTACATCGAAAGATGACATAGAAAGATATAAAGATCATGGAGCAGATCATTTTAGTCTAGGAACTATCTGTTTTACTCCATGGAAAATTAAGAAAATTTTATTATAAATACTAATATATTTTTAATAAGTATGCTCGAAGGAAAGAAGATGAAGAAATTTAAATCGCTAAGAGAAGATACACAAAATCCTGCTTATCATAAAAAATTATTTATAAAACATGCTAAACTTCAATTAGGTCATAATTCAATGGCTAATTCAGAAGAGGCTGCTAACAATGATAAAATAATGACTCATCATGATGATAAAGATGAATATCATTTTGGAAAAGCTCAGCATCATGCGAATGAATATAATAAATTAACTAAGAAAAAATTAACAATGCCCCCTAGAGCAGATCAACATGATGATCATGATTATGATAATGTTAATCATGGTGAATCTCATGGTTATTCAGATGATACTCATTATATAAAAAAATAAATAGGATTTTAGATGTTGCCACTATTAAATTTTAATGATTATCTAGTTGAACAAGCCGTAGTGAATGCTTTAAAAAAAGAAATTAATAAGCATGGTTATAATAAACTAGAAGATAGAACTAAAACAAAGATAGCGGTTTTTGTTCCTAAAGCTGATAGAGAATCTGAAATGGAAAAACTTACATCAGCTATGAAAAATCAAGGAGCTTCTAGAGATACTTCTACAGCTGGTTTAAATGCTGGAGGATCTTTAGGCGTTATAAAATTTACAGGTGGTCCATATCAAAAATTAAATATAATTTTTAAACCAGATGCAACACAAGATCTTAAAACAGATGAACATGAATCATTATCTGCTTATTGTTGTGCTTTAAAATTTAAAAATCCTAAAACTGATTTTACCTTAGATGAATTTTCAAATGTGTCTATACAGAGTCAATATACAGCAAAACAATTATTAGATAAAGCCCCTGATGGGTGGGTAAAAAGTAGTATACTTCATGCTGAAAGATTATATAGAACATTTGGTAAAAATAATTATATCTTTTGTCAAAGGTCTAATAGTAAATTTGTAGATAATATTAGCTCTAAAGCCTTAGAACTTTTAAAGAAAGCGGATAAAAAAATTAGTATAGATAAGTGGAATCCAGCTGATATGTGGATGGTAAATCCACGTTTAATTAATATGAGTTTTGATCATTTTGATAGTATTCATATGTTGAATTCTTTCTTATATGAACAATATACTAAAAAAATGATAGTAGGTGTTTCTTTAAAATTCGCTAAGAATTCTGCTAAGGCAGAAGTATTTAATTATAGATTTGGACAACGACCAGTTCAATTCGATAGTTTTGGTTTAGGAAAAACAGGATTTACTAAGTCGATGTATGGCTTTATATATTATAATAGAGGGTCTAGTGTAGTATTACGTTCATTTAAAGCAGTGGGTGATATCTCAGGAGAGATAAATGGCAAATACGCTCAAGGAGGTAAAGTAGGTCATGGACCATTGAAAAGAATTTTGAGCGAATGTGTTCCTAGAGCACGTATAACACCGAAAGTAGAGATTTTAAGAAATTTTAAAGCTAATCCGAATAGATATCTTGATAATCTTTATAATAAAGCCAAAGCTTTAGATAAACGTTTAAACTCTGTTAAAAAGGAAGATTTTAGAAAAGAAATATTAGCTAGAGGAAATGCGGTTCCAACTTATATAATATCTAAATCCCAAGCACTAGATTTTGTCAATGATCTTTCCGGAGCTACTAAAAAGAAAATTGAATGTGCTATAAGTAAGATGATTTCTTATGCTGCTTCCACTACAGAAGTTAGCTCAGTATTTGTAAAGGTTTCATAATGAATTTTAAAGATTTTATTTCAGAACAAAAAAATACCCATATGACTCATATAGAGGATAAAGTTTTATATGGAGGAGTTAATGGAACTAGAGAAGCTATATTGGCTTTACGTTCTTTGAGAGATACATTAGGAGGCGTACATGAGGGGAATATTAGTGTTAAATGGGATGGAGCTCCTGCGGTTTTTGTGGGAACTGATCCAAGAGATGGTAGATTTTTCGTGGCCAAAAAGGGAATTTTTAATAAAGACCCAAAAGTATATAAAACTAATAAAGATATAGATGACGACACTTCAGGTGATTTAAATTTAAAATTAAAAAAAGCGTTGCAATATTTACCAGAATTGGGTATAAAGGGAGTTATACAAGGTGACTTTTTATTTGATCAAGCGGATTTAAAAGTATCTAAAATAAAGGGTAAACAATATATAACTTTTCATCCGAATACTATTGTATATGCTGTTCCAGTTGGAACGGAAGCCGCTAATACTATTAAGGCTGCTAAAATAGGAATTGTATGGCATACAACATACACAGGATCTTCATTTGAAACTATGAAAGCTTCTTATGGCGTAAACGTAAAGGCTTTAAAACAATCTAAAAATGTTTGGTCTCAAGATGCTATGTTAAGAGATATGTCACAGTATACTATGTCAAAAAAAGATACGGAGGAAGTAAATGGGCATCTTAGCCAAGCTGGCAAGCTATTCAATCAAATCAGTGGTAGTACTTTACGTGCTTTGGAAGCCAATCAAGTACTTGCTCAGCATATTGAGACGTATAATAATACCTTTGTTCGTAAAGGTCAAATTGTTCAAAATACGAGTCGTCATGTCGGCAATCTCATACGTTGGATCCAAACTAAATATAAGAAAGAAATAGACACTAGAAAAACAGATAAAGGTAAAGCCGGTCAACAAAAGAAATTAGATGATTTATTATCATTTTTTTCATCTCAAAATAAAGCTGGCTTACAAAAAATGTTTGATTTACAAAAAGCAATAGTTTTAGCGAAGTTAAAACTTATAAATATACTTAATAAACTTAATAATGCTAAAACATTTTTAAAAACAAGAAAAGGATATCGAGTAACTGGACAAGAAGGTTACGTAGCAATAGATAAACTTGGTGGTGATGCAGTGAAAATAGTTGATAGGTTAGAATTTTCCTATGCAAACTTTTCACCCAATATATTAAAAGGATGGGATAAACCGGGGAGAAATTAAATGGGTAAGCCCTTAAGATTTAAACAATTTACAAATGTCGATCACCGTCCTGGTGAAGATGACTCTATTTCATATAGAGCTCAAAGAAGAAAGCGTACAGACGAAGATAAAGA
>PVBE010253634.1_pt1 | contig 96751 bp, 83 predicted proteins | sample 1631181 | NCBI WGS metagenome assembly PVBE01 (sample SAMN08397723, study PRJNA350692) | Marine metagenome, whole genome shotgun sequencing project. | isolation source: water | place: Pacific Ocean | collected 2012-04
ACAATCGTCTCGAAGGCCTGTTGCTGGAAACGACCAAGACCGCTCAAATTGCCTTGGTCAGCGGCTCGCTTGACGTCGTCCAATTGCGCCAGCAAGCTGCGCCGATCATCCAACCGCTCGCGCGGAATCGTTAGTTTGAGGTTAGCTTGAGCACCACCGCCGCTAGGGACGAACGGTGCATACGCGGCACCAAGCGGTCCCGTTGATTCAAATTTACCAAAGTTCATTGTCGTAGGTTGTGTTTCCGGATCGACGGCGCGCGGATACAGTGCCACGTTGGTTGGCATCCCCGTTTGGGGATCATTCGTTCCCGCGATTCTGGCATACAATGAACCAATATTGGCACCCGCCGTATCACGGCACACCACCGGCTTGATGTCGTGATTTCCAGTGCCGGTCTGAAAAGATCGCACGACGGAAAAACGATCGGCCATCGAGGCCAGTTTCTCAAACGTGCTTCCGAACGTGACTCCTGGCAACCGCGTCGCGATCTCTCCGGTCGCGCTACGGACACCGGCAGGTGCAGTCATCTTGGGATCAAATGTCTCGATCTGGCTTGGCCCGCCATGCATAAAGAGAAAGATGACGGATCTGTTCGTGACTGGGCGCTTTTCCGAGGCGGCCGTTGCGCGCGTCGCCAACAAATCGGACAAGGTCAAGCCACCTAGGGCCAGACTGCCAACGCGAAGAAAGTCGCGTCGACCGAGTCGCGGCCGACCATCAAAAAAAGTGAACACGACAGCTCCCTTCAGGCGTATTTCTTGTCACCATGTCACAGCAAAAGCCCTTCGCTCGCCGACATTTAGCTCCTCAATAGATAACAGGAATCGATCTTCCCATCAAGTTTCTTTGACAGAACTCCGCCGGACGAGAAGCAGATCGTCCGTCGCCGACACTAGACCGTGATGCATCGAGCGTTTAGATTAGGGCAAATGCGTTCGTGTAGTGAGAGAAGTTGGATTGGCTATGAGTGGATGGCAATACAAACGTGAAGACGGCGAAGTCGTCGGAATCCTGAGCGAAGACGAGATCAAGCATTGTGCGGAAAGGGGCGGAATCTCGCTCGACTCGCCTGTCATGCACGAAAAGAAGACCCAGGGCCAATGGGTTGCCGCCAGCCGGATCGGGCCACTGCGGAAGCGGATCGAGGCGGTAGAAGAACAACACCGTGAAACGTTGGCGTCGGAGAGTTCACCGATGGCCGGCTACGTTCCACCGCCTCAGGCAAGAACGTCATCGACGCAGCTTGGCGTGATCCGTCTGGGTGTCGAACGCGCCGCGGTTTCTGTCTTCCAAAAGGCCGCGGAGGTCGCGAATTACCTGACGGTAAACAAGCCTTTGCATGTTTGCCCAAAATGTGAGGCGGAATTCGCCAAGTTCGAAGTGTTGGGGAAATGCCCGCTTTGCGGCGAATGGGCTGCCATCGCCTGCGAGAGTTGTGGCCTCGAATCGGGTGCAAAAACGTTCCTTGAAAACGTCTGTAAGTGCCCTCGCTGCGGCGCCAAGGTCTCGGTCTAGTGCGTGTCGCACTGACGTGTAGCGTCCGCCGGGCATTGTCTCGTGAGGCCAAACAGCGAAGAAGTCGCTATAGTGAATCGGCAAGCGGTCTTAGATCGATCTGCGGCGCCTGGCCAGGCCCAATCAACGGCCAACCTGCTTTCGCGAAACGGCGATTCGCTTTCTTGACATATCGACTTCCAGGACTTTGACGCGGACAAGATCGCCAACTGCGACGATGTCGCTAGGATCTTGCACATAGGTGTTGGCAAGCTGCGAAATGTGGATGAGCCCGTCCTGGTGCACGCCAAGGTCCACAAACGCGCCAAACTTCGTCACGTTGGTGATCACACCCTCCAGGACCATTCCCGCCTTCAGGTCTTTCAGTTCATTGACGCCGTCAGTGAATTTCACAGCGCGAAACTCGTGGCGTGGATCGCGGCCCGGCTTGGCCAGTTCAGTGATGATGTCGCGGATCGTTGGCAAGCCGGTACCAACATCCACAAAATCTCTGGCGTCCAGGGCGCTAGCCAGGTCTGCGTTGCCAACAAGTTCTGTCGCCTTCGTCTTTAACCTGACGGCCATCTTCTCCGCCACGTAGTAACTTTCCGGATGAACTGATGAATTGTCCAAGGGTTGCTTGCCGTTGCGAATCCGAAGAAATCCGGCAGCTTGTTCGAAGGCCTTTTGCCCGAGTCTTGGGACATTGCGAAGCTCTTGTCGTGTTTCGAACCTGCCGTGTAAGTCCCGAAAAGACACGATAGCATCAGCGAGTTTGGAGCCGATTCCCGCCACATGGGACAACAGTGGTGCGCTTGCCATGTTCACATCCACGCCTACCGAAGTCACGCACGATTCAACTTCTCGAGCCAGGCATTTTCGCAGTTGTGACTGATTGACATCATGTTGATATTGGCCAACGCCAATCGATTTCGGATCGATCTTGACCAATTCGGCCAGTGGATCCTGCAGGCGATGCGCGATACTGATGGCTCCTCGCACCGTGACATCCAGGTCCGGATATTCATGGGCGGCAAGTTCGCTGGCTGAATAAATCGACGCGCCGGATTCGTTGACCATGACCTTGGTGACATCATCGCGAGTTGACTTCAACACGTCCGCCACAAAGGCCTCCGTCTCGCGGGACGCTGTGCCGTTGCCGATCGCAATGAGCTTGGCGTCGAAACGTTCGATCAAGCCGAGCAGCGTTTTCTCGGCGGTTTCAACGTCGCTGCGCGGCGGCGTGGGAAAGATCGTCGTGCTGGTCAAGAATTTTCCGGTGCCGTCCACGACGGCGACTTTGCAGCCAGTCCGAAAACCCGGGTCGATGCCAATTGTCACCTTGGGGCCGGCAGGTGGTGCCAGCATGAGCTTACGGAGGTTCTTGCCAAACACGGCGATCGCTTCCTCATCAGCCTTCTCTTTCATGCCCTGCAGCACCGACGACTCGATGCTGGGAAGTAACAAGCGTTGATAACAGTCGACTACGGTCTCAAGTAGGTCATGATGAAACGCAAATTGTCGATTGTGGGCCAATTGCGGCTTTAGTTTGCCGAGGACGTATGGCTCGTCCAACGTGATACCGACGCGCAAAATGCCTTCTGTTTCGCCGCGTTTCATTGCTAGCACGCGGTGCGACGGAGTTCGCTTTAGCGACTCGTCGAATTCGAAGTACATCTCGAACTTGCTGCCTTCTTCCCTTTTTCCCCGTTTTACGCGGGAGCTGACTTTTCCATAGTCAGTGGCCTGCGCCGTCAGCCAGCGACGGACTTCGAGGTCTTCCGACCACTGCTCGGCCACGATGTCGCACGCGCCCTTTAGCGCGGATGCTTCGTCGGGAACATCTAGTTCCAGGTTTACGAACGGTCGCAGCACGTCACCGCGAGGACGATTCAGGGGATCCTGCTGCAGCAGAAGATCTGCCAACGGTTGCAGGCCACGTTCGCGTGCGATGGCAGCTCGAGTCCGTCGTTTGGGCTTGTAGGGAAGGTAAATGTCTTCGAGCGTTTGTCTGTCGGCCGCCGATTCGATCTGCCGTTTGAGATCGGAAGTCAACGCGTCCTGGTCGTCAATCGTCTTGAGAATGGTTATTTTTCGCTGCGCCAGATCGCGCGCCTTGCCAATCGCGTCCTCGACGGCACGCAGGGCGATCTCATCGAGACCTTCGGTTGCCTCTTTGCGGTAGCGAGCGATGAAAGGAATCGTATTGCCGCCGTCCAATAACTCAATTGTCGCGCGTACCTGCGCGGCAGTGACCTTGAGTGTTGCAGCGATTTGTGCGATGACCTGGTCAAGATCAAAACAGTTCGTGGGTGTGGTGGTCATATTTATCGTGGGTTCTGTACTGGCGCGGGCATAATGCAGCAGACAAGCATGTCAGATTGAACGGAATTCGGCAATTGCGGAGTAGCATTAGGTGGGTCGAAGAAGAACGGTCGTCTAGCGAGATAGTCGTTGATCGCTGCTATCAAAACGTTTGGTTCGCGGAGCGAACCACGACAATCAGGCTCGACAAATCCTAATTCTTAGTCTTGACAGAGCACTGGTCTCGTGGGCGTCTAATTGTCACAATTCGCTGAACCACACCTGCGGTACCCGAGCAGGCCGTAACGAGAAGCAGATATAGGTTTCAAATGCCATCCAATCCGGATCCAATTGCAGCGCATTATCTCCTGCGGGTAGAGATGTTTTTGGCCGACGAGCTGCAGCTTACGCGGAAGGATCGCCAGCTCACCCACTTGCGAGTGCTGGTTTTCCTGACTGTTGTAGCATTCTTTGCCATAGGGTGGATCACGATGATCGTTCAGCCGTGGTACCTTCCCGGCGTTTTCGCGGCGATTGGCTTCGTGGCGCTGGTCACGTATCACGACTCGGTCGACCGGCGATTGCAGCGAGCTCGGCATCTGCGATTGATCAACGACCAGGGGTTGGCCCGCCTGGCTAGAGCTTGGGATCGACTACCTGCGCCAACAATCAAGGCACCAGATGGGCATGTCGCAACGGCAACAGATCTGGACCTGTTTGGGCGTGCCTCGCTGTATCAACTCGTAAGCTGTGCGACCACGCCGATAGGCAGGGATATTCTGCGTGACTGGCTCGTCGAGCCTGCCAGTTGTGATGAAATCAAAGCTCGACAACAGGCGGTCGCTGAATTGATCAACCGTGAAGCTCTCCGCGAAGAGCTGGTTCTGGAAGGGAGGCTGCTTGCCGGAGACGCGACAGAACGATTCGTGCAATGGGCGAGTGGCCCAGCCTGGTTGCACGAGCGACCATGGTTGATTTGGCTGTGTCGGATTGTACCAGCAACAGGACTGTTGGCCTTCCTGCTTAGTTTGGTGCGGTTGATCTCACCCGATGTTGGTTTTGCGATTATCTTGGCCGTGGTTGTGACGAATATCTTGATCAGCGTTCTATTTTCCGGCAATGTTCACGACATCTTCGCACGCGTCAATACGAGACAAGGGGAAGTCCGCCGTTACCTGCAAATGTTTCGTCTGATGTATTCGATGCCGGAATCCAGCGGCAAGTTGGCCGAGATCAAACGCGAGGTGACTGAACATGGTGGCGGCGTTCTGCGTCGTATGCGTGATTTGCAATTCGTGATGCAGTTGGCGAATATCAGCCATTCAGCGATGTTGTTCATTTTTCTGTATTTGCCGTTGCAAGCTGGCTTGCTGTACGACTTCCATATTCTCAATCTGCTTGAAAAGTGGCAGCGCGACTGCGGTGCGCATGCCAGAAATTGGTTCGAGGCGCTCGGTCAATTCGAGTCATTGGCTTCGCTGGCCACATTGGCGTACGACCATCCAGCGTGGACGTTTCCAGAGGTTGATGCGGCGGCCACGTCGATCGAAGCGTCAGGGTTGGGACATCCGTTACTTCCCGATGCGGTGCGCGTCAACAATGATGTTCAAGTGGGCGTGGCGGGATCGTTTCTGTTGATCACAGGGTCGAACATGTCAGGCAAGAGCACACTGTTGCGGTCAATCGGCGTCAATATCGTACTGGCGCAGGCAGGTGGACCTGTCTGTGCGTCCAAACTACGACTGCCGCCTGTTCAACTGGCAACCAGCATTCGCGTGCGCGATTCGCTGGAAGACGGCGTTTCGTTCTACATGGCCGAACTCATGCGGCTGAAAGAAATCGTCGATCAGGCGGTTGACTTTGGCGGCCGCCCCGACTGCACGCTGGTCTACTTGCTGGATGAGATTCTGCAGGGGACAAATTCGCAAGAACGTCGCATTGCCGTTGTGCGCGTGTTGTCACATCTGGTTCGACACGGTGCGATTGGCGCAATTTCCACGCACGATCTAGACCTGGCTGCCAGTGACGCGTTGGTCGGCCAGTTTCGCCCCGTTCATTTTCGCGAGACGCTGCACGATCACGATGCAGAGAATCCGATGACCTTCGATTACAGGCTGCGCGAAGGAGTTGCAACGACCACCAATGCGTTGAAGTTGCTCGAAATCGTCGGTCTGGGAAACGCTTCCAGTTGACACCGATCGAACCACTTCCCAATCCTCTGAAGAACAAGCATGGTCATCACCCAGATTCGCGCTATTCAGCCGCCGACGCCCGGCTCGCCCGATGACTGGCGAACGCAACTCGGACAGATCGTAGTTGAAGTGCAGACCGACACGGGCCTGTGCGGCTATGGCGTCGGCGGTGGTGGTGCATCGGCGGTGCACGTGATTCAGACCGTAATCCGCGATTTGCTGATCGGGCGAGATGCAGAAACGGTTGAATCGCTGCACCTAGAAATGTGCCGGCAGACCGCGTTCTACGGGCGGAAGGGCTTGGTTGTCATGGCGATCAGCGGCGTCGATCTGGCATTGTGGGACCTGCGGGGCAAGTCGCGCGATCAAAGCGTTGCGGCGTTGCTGGCGGATGAATTCGATGTTCGCCGTCGATTACCAACCTACCTGACCGTATTCGACGACACGGCGGCCCAGGCGGCGCTGAATGCAGGGCATCGCGCCATCAAATTGCATGTCGAACGGTTCGGTGATCGGCCCGACGCCACAGCCATTGCACGGTTGGTCGAGGAGACGCGCCGGCAGTTGGGCGAGGACGCAGAGATCATGCTGGACGCATTCGCACGGTGGGACGTCGAGACTTCGTTGCGCGTTGCCGAGTTGATCGCGCCGTTTCGCGTAACTTGGTTGGAAGAGCCGCTGCCGCCCAATGATTTGCTGGGATATGCGAGACTCGTCAAGGAGAGTCCCGTCCCAATTGCCGGTGGTGAACACGAGTATCTGGCCGACGGCTTTCAGCGGCTGATCGACGAGCAATTGCACGCGGTGTTGCAGCCCGACGTGAACTGGTGTGGCGGCCTGACGACGCTGATCGAAATCTACAAGATGGCGCGACGGGCGAGTGTGCGAGTTTGTCCGCATCGTGGCTGCGAACCCTTTGCACTGCCAGCCATTGCGGCACTCGATCCGCAGCCGCTCGCCGAATCACCACGCCAGTGGTTTACTTGTCTAGCTGGTGCACCCGTCGCCACGGCCGGCGTCATTCAGGCGTCAAGCGAACCTGGATTCGGTGTATCGGTTTCACCGGACTTGTTTTCAAGCACGGCCAGAGGTGGTGAACCGGTTTCTTGATCTCAATCAAGATTAGGAACGGCTGCCTCTCTCTGGACACGCGAAGACTCGATTACCGCTTCGGCTCGATTCGTTCCTTGCCTACCCACTGCTGGAGTACATCAGGCACCAGGACAGAACCATCAGCTTGTTGGTTGTTTTCCAAGATGGCGATCATTGCACGTCCCGCCGCGACAGCCGTTCCGTTGAGCGTATGGACGAACTGTGTCCCTTTTTCGCCTTTGCGTTTATACTTCGTTTTCAGGCGGCGTGATTGATAGTCCGTGCAGTTTGACGTGCTGGTGATTTCCCCCCAACTGCCGCCTTCACCACGACCCGGCATCCACGCTTCCAAGTCGTACTTTCGATAGGCCGGACCGCCCAGGTCGCCAGTCGCCGTGTCAACCACACGAAACGGCACGCCCAGTTCGTTAAAGATCTCGCATTCGATATCGCAAAGTTGCTGATGGATTTCATCGCTTTGCTCGGGTAGTGTGAAGGCGAACATCTCTACTTTTGTAAACTGGTGCACTCGATAGATACCACGCGTTTCTCGACCATGCGCGCCGGCTTCGGTACGAAAGCAGTGGCTGATTCCGCAAAGTTTGATCGGCAATTGCTCGGCGTCGACAGTGACTCCGGCGTAGAGTCCACCCAAGGTAATCTCGGCCGTGCCAACCAAACTGAGATTCGAGCCCTCGATGCTGTAGACCTGCGTTTCCGGTCCGCGTGGGTTGAACCCGATGCCTTCCAGAATGCTATCTTGTGCCAGGTCCGGCGTAATCGTGGGTGTGAAACCTTTTCCCATCAGTTTGGTGATGATGAACTGTTGCAGGGCAAGCTCAAGTAAGACGGCTTCATTTCGCAGGAAATAGAATCCGTGGCCAGAAGTTCTCGCGCCCCCTTCCAGGTCAATCAGGTCGAGTTTTACGCCGAGATCGACGTGATCCAGCGGCGTGAAGTCGAAGCTGGGGACTTCTGCCGTGCCTCGACGCACTTCCAAGTTGGCTTTGTCATCGGCTCCGACGGGCACATTGGGGTGCGACATATTCGGAATCACCAATTGCAATTCACCGATGGAAGCCTCCAGCCGGTCGTGTTCAGCTTGGGCTGCGTCCTTTTGACCCCGCAGTTGGCGGCCTTCTTCTTTTCTCGCGTCACGTTCGGCCTCGTCCTTGGCCTTGCCAATCGACTTGGAAACTTCGTTGGCGCGCCGGTTCAGCTCTTCGACCTGTTTGAGCTTGGCACGGCGTTGCGTTTCGTAGTCGACCAAGAGGTCGATATCGGCGGTCACACCGCGATTGACGCAGTTCTGTTTGATTGCGGTGACGTTCTCCAAAATGAATTTGCGATCAAGCATGTTGTCATCCGTGCAGGGTAAGGCGATTATTCGGGTGCGTAGTTGGTGAGCCTCTGATGGGGAATCGCGGGCACGCAAGCCTCGCAAGAGGGCGTATTCTCAGGAAACTTCGATACGGCTCAGTTCACGCCACAAATGGGTGCTCGCTTTGATGCCACGATGAAAATCGGCCAAGCTGAACTTCTCATTGGGACTGTGAGTATTGTCGTCATTCAGGCCCCAGCCCAGCAACAAAACGTCGGCGTTGAGACTCTCCGAGAAATTTGTCACGATAGGAATCGAGCCGCCTTCGCGAATAAACACGGGCGCGTGGCCAAATCCACGCTCGATCGCCCTGGCGGCTGCGCCGATGTACGGGCTCTCTAGCGGAACGAGAAAACCGGGGGCGCCATGATGATCAATCAGGTTCATCGTGATGCCAGGTGGGCAGACGGATTCGAGCATGTCGCGGAGTGCGGCAGTGACTTTGGTGGGATCTTGATTAGGAACGAGTCGGAAACTGAACTTCGCACTCGCGTGGCCGGGGAGTACCGTCTTGGCCCCTTCACCTTGGTAACCCCCCCAAATTCCATTGATGTCAAACGTTGGCCGAGCCCAGCGCCTTTCCAACGTGCTGTAGCTCTTTTCGCCACCCAGCGCTTTTACCCCAAGCTGCGACATGAATCGACCTTCGTCGAAAGGAAGTGCAGCGAATTGCTGGCGTTCACTGTCTGTCAGCGGAACAACATCGTCATAGTAGCCGGGTACTTGGATGCGACCATCTTCGTCGATCAAGCTCGCCAACATCTCGACCAATGCGTTGGCTGGATTCGTGACAGCACCCCCGAAAGTGCCCGAATGGAGATCTTGCTTGGGGCCGTTCAATTGGATTTCATAGTAGGCGATGCCACGCAGCCCGTACGTAATTGCCGGTTGGCCCGGTCCAAATTGTGACGTGTCGCTGACCACGACGACATCGCAGGCCAGCCGTTTTTGTTCATTCTGCAAGAAGGTGATCAGGTTTCCGCTGCCGATCTCTTCTTCACCTTCGATCACGAACTTAAGCTGAAGCGGCAAACCACCATTAGCCTTCAGCCAGGCCTGCGTGCTAATCACGTGGGTGAGCATTTGGCCTTTGTCGTCGGTCGCGCCGCGGGCGTAGACGTTTCCGTCTCGCCGAGTTGGCTCGAAGGGCGGCGAGATCCACTCGTCCAGTGGATCGGGTGGTTGCACATCATAATGTCCGTAGATCAATGCGACGGGGACGCCCTCCACTGCCGGAGATTCGGCGTACACGATCGGGTGCCCGTCAGTCTCGACCAACTCCACGGTCAAGCCCATGCCCTGGAACTGGTCGATCATCCAATCGGCGGCCTGGCGAACATCCGGAATATGCGTGCTATCAGCACTGACGCTGCGGATTCGCAGCAGTTCGCAAAGATCCTCTTCAAATTGCGAACATTGAGCACCCAAGTACTGTTCCAGCTCGGACATAATTCTCCTTTCAAGAATGGCAAGCGATACAATATAATGATCTGGGTCCGAACCGACCATTCCCGGTCGAGTGTTTCCACCGAGAGTCACTCAGGCGGTCATTAGAAATCGCCATACCAACTGTCCGATGGCCTATTCATGAAAGCAGCCTCCGCAACGGCCCAGCCGGAAGCCACGACGAAAGAAAAGCAGCAGGCTGACCGTCGTGACAGTCCGAAACGCCAGCCACGGTATCATGTCGTTCTGTGGGATGACGACGATCATACCTACGACTATGTGATCCGAATGCTCAAGGAACTTTTCGGCTTTCCCGTTGAAAAAGGCTATCAACTTGCCTGTGACGTGGATGCTAATGGCAAAGTCGTCTGTCTCACGACGGCGCGCGAGCACGCGGAACTCAAGCGAGACCAAATCCACGCTTTCGGCCGGGACCAGCTGATTGCAAAATGCCAAGGGTCCATGTCGTCGACGATACAGCCCGTGGACTAAGCGGGGTCTGCAAATGGTCGTACAGTCGAATCACAAAAAATGTTCCGAACCATCGCGCGACTCGGAATTGCAATCCTCGCAGTTATTTCTAAGCATCGCTTAGCATCCGTCCCACCGTGTGTGAGCCATTCAACGGCAACCATTGCGACGCCGTGTCCTTGTTACCGTCTCCATTAACCGGTATCACCTAACCCATGAGCGCCACGTTAAGAACTGTCACCTTGGGCTGCAAAGTCAACCAATACGAGACGGAGTTTGTCCGAGAGGGATTGGTGGGCATTGGCTATCGCAACGTTGCCGACGACGAACAGGCCGACTTGTGCGTTGTGAACACCTGCACGGTCACCAATGAAGGCGACGCGAAAAGTCGGCGTGCCATCCGGCGGCTGGCGCGAGAGAATCCGCAGTCGCGAATTGTGGTAATGGGGTGCTATGCGACGCGCGCGCCGGATGAAGTTGCTAGCCTACCGCAAGTTGTCGAAGTTGTAACCGACAAGCGTGAGCTTCCAGATTTGTTGGGACGCTTCGGCGTTGTCGATATTCCAACTGGGATTTCTGGTTTTGGCAATCGACACCGCGCTTACGTCAAAGTACAAGACGGCTGTTTGTTGCGTTGCAGCTACTGTATCATTCCCAAAGTGCGGCCGCAGATGTACAGCCGCCCCATGCAACCAATTCTGGATGAAGTCCGGCGCCTACAGGACAACGGCTATCGGGAGATTGTGCTGACGGGCGTGCATCTTGGGCACTACGGAGTTGACTGGAATCGGAACAAGCCGAAGAGCCAGTGGATGCGTCTCGCCGATCTGGTCGAACAGCTGGCGAAGCTTGAGGCTGATTTTCGGATTCGTCTGTCCAGCATCGAAGCCACGGAGGTTACGCGAGAATTGCTCCGTGTGATGCGAGAGTACGAGAATAAGGTGTGCCCTCATCTTCATGTCTGTTTGCAAAGCGGTTCGGACCGAATCCTGCGTCGCATGAAACGGCGCTGGGGAGCGAAGATGTTTGTCGATCGTTGCGGGATGGCCGCTGACGCGCTCGACAAGCCCGCCTTTTCAACCGATGTAATTGTCGGTTTTCCTGGCGAAACCGATGCCGACTTTGAAGAGAGCTGCCGAGTCGTCGGTGAAGTTGGGTTTTCCAAGGTCCATGTTTTTCCATTTAGCCCACGGCGAGACACGCCAGCGGCGGACATGCCCGAGCAATTGCCCAAACCGATCAAGTCGCAACGCAGTCGGCAAATGTCTAAATTGGAAGCGGAACTGCGAAAACAGTACTTTGAACGGCTAAACGGCACTCCGTTACGAGTCCTCGTCGAAGGGATGGACCCAGAATCACCCGGCAAGCTGGTCGGTACCTCGTGTCGATACGCGCCCGTCGAGTTCAGCGGCGGGGCGGAACTCTGTGGTTCGCTGGTCGATGTCACTGCCGGTGCGGTCGTCGGCGATCGGATTCATGGATGTACCCCGACGGCGCCTCTGGAGGCCGTTTGATGTCCCGGTAACAGGCGGTTGGCCTAGTGGCCACGTTGCGGGTTAGGATCGCACCGGCAACGTCTTTCCACGACTGATCTTGACGTCGCTTGATGGGCTCCGTAGTCTCCGGCCCCATGAGATTTCAAATCCACATGGTGTGCACCCTAATGACGTCGTTCGTTGTCTCCGGCGCACTTGCCCAGTCACCAGCAACGATCGTGACTTCTGACGAAGGCATCGTGCTGCTGCGCAATGGGCAGACGTTGAAGGGCGACATTACGCGAACCGGTGACTACTACTTGGTGACTCGGGGCGTGACGAGTGAAGTTCGTCTGCCCGCTGCTTCGGTCGAACTGGTCTGTGCAGATCTGGAAGCCCTCTACCAATACAAGGTATTGCAACTCGAACGTGGAAGTCGTGCGGGACATCTGGCCCTGGCACGCTGGTGTCTCCAGCATGCTCTTGCAGCGCGTGCAGCGGATCAGACGTTGATGGCCTTTGCGTTGGATCCAGATGCTGCTGGGATCGATATCATTGAGCGTCAATTGCTGGCCATGGAGAGACCTGCCGATAGTGCGACGGCCGTGACGCCGAAAGCGAGAGCGGCCCCGACACTTCATGAAGTCGAACAGACAATCGATGCGTTGTCGCCAAGTATGGTTCAGCAATTCGTCACTTCCGTACAACCCTTGCTGATGAACCGCTGCGCGACCAACGGATGCCACGGCTCCAGGAGCAAATCAGAATTCCGACTGCTGCGGCCTACTACGCGTCAATCGTTGTCGCGCCGAATGACGCAACGGAATCTGGTTGCGACGCTCGGCTATGTCGATCGTGGCAATCCCCGCCAATCGAAACTCGTGACAATGGCAAGAACGCAGCACGGCGGCCGTGAAGCAGTTTTTTCCGAAACCGAGACGCATCAAGTCCAGATGCTGGCGAGGTGGATCGCAGATCTTGCCAGCCAGCCCATCGCAAACTTGCCAGCGTCGATCGCTGGACCTCCTGCATTTCTCTTGCAGACACGGGCTGAAGCGGTGGCCGAATCGAAAAATGCATTTTCGACGGACGACACTTCGCCTGCCGCAACGCCATCAAAGACAAGTCGAGGCGCGAATCTCACCGAAGAATACCAGCCACGCGATCCGTTCGATCCAGAGATATTCAATCGACGGTTTCAGCGTAACGCCAACAGCTCCCGATAAGCGATGTACAGTTTGTACCAGATGTGTCTATGATCGGAAAGAGTCGACCTGTTGCGGCTCCAAGTCGATATCGTACGGCGACTTCGGTTTTGCTGCAGGCTTCGTCCGCGGTTCTTCTGCTGGTTCCGGTGATTCCGCTGGCGGTTGAGCGGCACGACCGAGTGCCTTCCCCTTGGGCAAAACACGTTTGGCGACACTAAGCAAGCCCGCCACATCAACGGGTTTGGTCAGATGGCCGACGCAGCCCGCGGTGCGACACCTTTGTTCGTCGAAATTGCCGGCCGAAGCAATCAGTGCAATAATCGGTACGTCGATGCCCTGTGCGTGAATCTCGCGAGTGGCCGAGTAGCCATCCATGACCGGCATTTGCATATCCATGAGGACCAGGTCAAAAGGTCCACGGGCAGCGGCCTGTACAGCCTCTAGACCGTTTTCGGCGCATTCGACTTTGGCACCAGCGCGGCGGAGTACGGTTTGAGTTAGGTTGCGATTTGAGTCGCTGTCATCGACCACCAAGATTCTGAGCGGAAGCATTCTGCCGGTGGAGGGCTGGGGCTGATCGTCTGAAGCCGCGCACGCTGCCGCCGCTGTGGGGATTGAAGTCGAGTGCACCGTAACGGGGGAATCAACACTCGAGTCATTGGCACCGGCGAAAGTCGTCGGTGGTCGAACGGCATCCGCATCTAACATTACGGTAAACACGCTGCCTTCGCCAAGTGAGCTATTGACTGCGATGCGTCCACCTAAAGCCGAGACAATTCTATGGCAATTCTGGAGCCCCATGGCTGTATCGCAATTGTCCGGCGAAACACAAGTCGATTGTGTGGATGTCTCGAAGATCTGATTGAGATCTTCCCCTTCGATTCCAACTCCTGTGTCGGTTACCTCAATGCGTAGTTGTCGAGAATCTTGAAGGTGCTCGAAACGCGCGACGACGCGTACGCCTCCTGCTTCGGTGAATCGAATGGCGTTGTCGACGAGGATCTGGACGACCTGTTGGATTCGATCGGGATCACAACACATTGACTCCTCTTCTCTTCCCCGCCACTGGTATTCGAAGGTAAGCCCTTTTTTCTCAGCCTGGCTTTGGTGTCTGGCGATGGCGCACGCGATTATCGACTGCGGCAAGCAGGCGACGCGAGTGATCTCGATACGTCCCGCCTCGACCTTGGCAATCTCTGCAACGTCCTGAATAAAGCGTTGCAGCTGTTGGCTATTGCGATGAATCGCCTCCAGCTGACTCTCAGATGTTTGGCCACCGGATGGTTGTTGGCCGTGCTGCAGGCTTTGGACATTGTCAACAATAAGGTCAAGCGGGCCAGGCATCTCCTGGCTCAAGTCCGCGAAAAAGCTGCTTTTTGCCATGTTGGCTGCCTCTGCCGCGTCCTTCGCCTGTTCGAGGTCTTGTTGCCGCTGCTGGAGATGCTTGAGTTCTTGCGCGAGTCCGTGACTACCTTGGGCTACACGATCTTGTTGCTTTGTTGTGGCGTCTTCGGTAACCAGCGCAGACTCTTCGATCTTGGCGAGCAGGCTGTTCATGGCATGGAGCACCGCCGTGCACTCCGGGCTGAAGTGTCCTGAGAAACTGATCGAAGGCTTGTCGTTGTGGGCGATGTCATTTACTGCGTTGGTAAGCTTCAGGATGGGCCTTGAAATCGTCCGCATGAAAGGCACGGCAACGACGCAACTGAGCCCAAACACGACCAAGAAGACGATGCCGGTGCCGCGCACGAACTGCCCAAGCCGTGCCTGAACGGCGCTCGTATTGGTACGCAAGTAGACGTAGCCGATATGTTGGCCGGCGGTGTTGATCTGACTGAGGACCTCAAGACGATTGAATGACGCCAGCCGATATTGTTTATCCTTCATATGGTAAGGAAAGGGCATCGACTTCGCCTTTCCATAACTAGAAATGCAGTTTTGCTCGATGTCGAACAGGCAAGCCGCTTCGATGGACGGATCGCGTGCCAATGACGCCAGAAATCGCTCACCCTCCGCGCGATTGCGGAGCGTGACAATTGGCGTACTGTAATGTCCAAGGAGTCGCGCGTGGTTCTTCAGTTGTTGCGCTTCGGAAGTGCACAACAGATGAAAGCCAAGTCCACCGAGTCCGATGCATGTCAATGTGGCCGCTGAGATTGCGACGACACACGTCAGTATGCTCAGCTTCGTCCGGATCGACCTTCCTGAAAGCAATCGCATCGTTCGTGACTCGGAGGTGTTGAAACTGCGAGAGAAAACTGGCTATAACAAGGCGAAGCAATATGTTGTCTGTGTGGGTTTTGCGATTGCGAACGTTGAGGCAATCGTCCATATCAAATGTTGCTCAGACGAGCGGGCTGCGAGAAGGGATCTGCACCGGTGGATGGGAGATTCCGTCTCGAGTGACGGTCTGTAGCGATTAACCGTATCGTGCCGGAGACCTTCCCAAAAATCCTCCGAATCCTGATGCAGAAGCCTCTACCGCGTCGCCTCAGGGGAGGGTGCGGCATCGGTCAACGGGCGCGACGCCGTGGCTGGAGGATCCTCGAATTGGCGCAAATTGACACAGACCACGCGAGGCAACTCTGCGGCAATCTGCAGAAAGCGCCCGTCCACTAAGCCCTGCTCGGTGGCAGCCCGCCAGTCAATACCAGTGGGAATGTCGGTCGATTTGAGCAGGACTAATTCATCGGCGCACAGCACTCGGGCCAGTCTGCCGGCAATCGAATCGCTGGTCGTTTGCCAATCATGAGTAAGGCGTATGCCAGGATGGCTTGCTTCCATCTCGGTCAACCATTGCTGAGCGTCAAAGACTGTCCGCTGTGACCGCCCGCCCGAGACGATCACTTGCAGATCATCCCAGCGCTCGCACGGCGGGCCAGTATTCAGCAAGTTTGCCAATAAGCGCGATGTACAGCTCATTGCGCTGACGCTCATCCAGTGCGACGTTTCTGAATCGAGCGCAAAACGCTTATCGAGTTGCCTCACATGCTCTGCCAAAGTTCCACCACCAGCGATCAAGATATCGACCCGTGCCACTTTCTCACTGGCTTCATTTGCATGAACGTCATCAGCTTGTGCCAGCCAGCCGGTGAGCAGCTGAGGCAACTGCTCGCACTCAAGCAAGCTGCCTCCGACCTTGATGACACGGATTCTTGCACGTGTCATGTGACTGCATCCTCTTCGGCCAGGACGGCTACTGCGTGTGCCGGCGCACAACGCGAGGTACTTTCACCTAATTGGTCCTTCATCGATACCACATTCGTGTTCAGCTGATTGATCTCAAGTGCACGTTTGGCAAGGAACTCACCTTCCCCGGAAATAATTACGGTGCCTGGTGGTTGTCCAATTCTTGCGACAATTTGGCGAATTCCGTCAGCAATCTGAGCCGCATGGATCGCCGCAATTGACTTGGCCGAGACCGCCGCATCGGCTCGCGACATCTCATCCGCACCAACCAACCTCGCTAACCTGGTTCGGGCCGCGTCGATAGTCGCCATCTGGCCATCCGCTGTGTTGGTGTCAGCTGGGTCCTCAGGCAGGTCGTTGGTCAGAATATAGACGTCATGTGTCGTGGCAAACCACTCCCGTGCGACAGGGCAGGGGGTACCATGCCAAAGAATGTGACTGACGAGTCCGCAAATCGGCGTGCGCATAACACCGGAATATATCAGTTCGCCCTTGAGTAGTCGTTCGGTATCGGTGGTCCCTTCGGCGCACGGCCGACCGTCTGACAAGGGTATCACGTCGCACGTTGTCGAGCCAACGTCGATCAGGATGGCCGATCCCGTCGATGCAAACCGCCCCGAAAACCGAGCGATAGCGTGCCAATTCGCAGCGGCGACTTCAGTGACGCGTTGGCGTGCGCCTGACACTGTCTCAAAAGCGCCACCGGTCAAATAGACACGCGTCGGTCGCCCATCAGCGGCTTGCTCGACCGCATCGAGGATCCGTTGCACGCCTTCGGCCTTGCTTTGAAAACAATCAGCAAGTTCGCCGGTCATGGTCACTGCCAAGTGGTCGCACGTTGGCGCCTGTGCGATCAGCCTTCGCAGTTCTTCCCCCAAGTCGTCCGGGTGCCGCCACAATGCGAACGGCTGTGATTCGGCATAGCCGTGACCGTCTGCCAGTTTGAGATTGGCACCGCCGATGTCCAGGCCTAGCCAATGCATCTGTGGTCTCCTAGCGGCATTTCGGCGACATGATAGGTCAAGGCCTGATCGTGCCACGTCACGGTGACGGGTAATCCTTCGGCTACACGCAGCATCGCTGCTGCCAAATTGGTTCGTGCCAGTTGACGCAGGCCGACGTAGGACGTTGTGAGCCGCGGGTTAACTTCGATCACGACATCGTCGCTGCCGTCGTCGTTGGGCCCCAGGACTAAATCGATACCGATATAGCCACAGGTGGCGGGCAGAGCCAACGCGACGCGGGCGGCCAGCTTTGCTGCTCGCTCCTGATCACCAACGGCAAGGGGCCACGTGCCGCCGAGATAGTTGAATTGGCCATCCTTTGTCAGAAGTTGTTGACCCGGCAACAACACTAGATTCTGTTGCGGCCCACACAGTACGGAAACACTGGCCGCTGTTCCTGGCTGAAACATCTCCAGTCGCCAGGACTGCCGAGATGATCGATATTCCCTGAGCTCCGTTGCGGTCCTGACGAGTTGCACAGCAAGAGAGCCAGCGCCGTCAACTGGCTTCAGAACGGCCGGAAATGGAAAGTTGCGGGGCAGTGGTTCGTCGTTGCGCAAGGCAACTGACCGTGGCACGGGAAGCCCCGCGGCGTGTAAACAGTCCGCAAGTTTCTGTTTGTTGGCAGCCAGTGCGACGAAGTTGCCGTCAGGGGTCAGCAGCGTACCGCCAACACTCGCGACCCATTGGCATCGAGATAGAAGGAGTTCATCAAACTCAGGTGCGATGACCAACGTCATGTCGCAGCTTTCAGCCAGCGAAAGCAGGAGACGTCGTTCGTCCGATCCTCCGTTGACTTCATGGGCCCAGCTACCTTCTGGCCAAAAAGGGGCCAACCGCGAGTCGGCCAACACGTGCAACTCGAGATTTCCGACCGCCAGCAGGTCGCAGGCAAGCGACTGCAACATCGCCGTCCCCTCGGTCAACAACGTACCGCCGGGCGGCTGGGGATTCGAGAGCGACCAACAGCCACCACCAGTCACAAACTCGTAAAGGAAGACGCGGATGGCGGTCATCGGCTACGTGGGACAAGATTCAAGGAGCCAAAAGGATCGAGAGCCGGTTAATGGAGAGCCGGTTCGCCAGTATCACCTGAATGAGTGACCTAGAAAATGCCAAGCTGGTCGCGGGCATCGTCGGTCATGCGGTCAGGTGACCAAGGCGGATCGAGTACAATTTTGACTTCGACCTCGCAAACGTCCTCCATCTGTCCGACAATTTGCTTGCTGTTGCCGATCAACTGCGGGCCAGCCGGACACGCGGGGCTAGTCATCGTCATGTCAATCTTGACGTCTTTTTGCTCGTCTTCACGATCGACGATCGAGACTCCGTAGATCAAGCCGAGATCGACAATGTTGACAAACAGCTCGGGGTCGATGACCTTCTTCAGCTCCTCCATGACGGCATCTTCGGTAAGTGCCATAGTGTCACCCTCTTGATTGTTCAGACTAACCAAGACGTCTTCACCTTGGATTTTCAGCTGGTGCGATTCGGTGGGTTCGGTGGCGGGCATTGTGCTCGGCACACCTGTTCGCACGTCGAACTTGGCACCGTGGCGTGGACAGGCTAATTCGAAGCCACACATCTCACCGTCGCCGAGCGGGCCGCCGTCATGGGTGCAGACGTCGTCGATGCAGTAAAACTCGCCATCCACATGGACGACTACGACCAAACGGTCGCCGACCTCCAGGGTGATCTTGCCGGGATCCGGGATGTCACTGACATTGGCGACTTTGACAAATTCGGACATGGTTACTCGTATTCGCGTACACGACGGGCAATGGCCAAGGCTAAAGCCTCGCGCACGTTCTCGATCGTGATGCGATCGAAGACGTGCTGAAAAAATCCGGTGACAATCATCTGGATCGCCTCTTTGCGAGTATACCCGCGGCAACCGGCGTAAAAGATCAGTTCTTCGTCCACGCGACCGCTAGTCGATCCATGCGTGCACCGAACGTCATCTGCTTCGATCTCGAGGCCCGGGATGGAATCGGCACGAGCGTTACCAGACAACAAGAGGTTGTCGTTGCGTTGATATCCGTCCGTCTTCTGCGCATCGGCATCGACCTTAATCATCCCTCGCCACACCGTGCGAGACTTGTCCTGTAAGGCGGCTTTGTAACGAAAGTCACTACGACAATTCGCAGCCTCGTGATGTTGCAAAGTGTCGTAGGACAGATGCTGTTTGCCTTCGGTAAATAACACGCCGTTCACCTGACAACTGGCTCCTTCATCGACCATCGACACTTGTTGGTTGACTTTGGCCAAGCGACTACCCAAGGCTGCCACGGTCCATTGCAGCGTGGCATCTTTGTGAACGATAGCTTTTTGGTGCGCGAAGTGCCATACGCCGCGTCCCCAATCCTGGAAATTGACAAATCGGAGATGGGAACCGGCACCCAAGATCAGTTCTACGGCACCACAGTGAAAGCCGCCGGCTGTTTCACTGGGGCTGGACGTTTCACACAACAAGGTGGCTTCCGCACCGTCTTCCAGCACGACCAGCACGTGCCCTAGGTCGGTCCCGCCATCGGTCATGCTGGACAAAGCGTGCAAGGGTTCGTCGACGACGATGCCGCGCGGCACGTACAACAGTTGGCCACCTGTCCAAAATGCGGCATGTAGCGCAGCGAAACGATCACCGGTCGGATCGAAGGCGCTCTGGAAATGTGGTCGCAACAGACCATCATGATCGGCCAGCATCTTGTCCAAGCTACCGAACAACACGCCGCGATCGGACCAGTTCTTGTGCAGTGTGTAGTCCAGCGAATGGCCGTCCAGAGACCGGTTATGCCCGGCCAGCGCGACACCGGGGCAAAGAAGGCCGCCGGGAATGTTGGAAGACGGTTCGCCACTCGGTTGGGGTGGAACATACCGGTCTAGTTTGAAAAGCCGAATGTCCGTACGTAACCACCGTTCGTGATTGCGGTCCGGCCATTGCGACTGCTGGAAATGTTGCCACGCGGTACGGCGGGCATCCGTCAGCCAATTTGGCTCGTCACGAGCAGCCAAGAACGCTTCAAATGAATCTTGATTGAAACCCAATTGCGTTACAGTCGCCATATGTTGCATCAGGCGTCGGGCGCCTAAAAACTTGGGGGGAAGGAGATACGAGTTTGAATCGCGGCCCCATACGGGTGCCAGCGGCACTGGTGTGGTTAGCCGACCGATCCTTCCATCTGGAGTTGAATCAAGCGGTTCATCTCGACGGCATACTCCATGGGAAGCTCTTTGACCAGAGGCTCAATAAAGCCACTGACAATCATTGTCGCGGCCTCGGCTTCGCTGATCCCACGGCTCGTCAGGTAAAATAACTGCTCTTCGCCGATGCGTGACACACTCGCTTCATGGCCAATCGTCACGTCCTGTTCGGCAACTTCGATGTACGGATAGGTATCGCTACGACTTTGTGGATCTAAAATTAAGGCATCACAAACCACATTGTTCTTGGAATACTTGGCCCCTTTTTCCACTCGGACTAATCCACGGTAACTGCTTCGGCCACCGTTCTTGGAGATCGACTTGGAAATGATTTGCCCGGTCGTGTGTGGTGCGCAATGGACGAGTTTCGCGCCGGCGTCTTGATGTTGCCCAGCACTGGAGAAGGCGATCGACAAGATCTCGCCGTGGGCACCAGGCTCCATCATATAAACAGCTGGATACTTCATGGTCAGTCGGCTTCCCAGGTTGCCGTCGACCCACTCCATTGTGGCGTCGCGATAAGCCATGGCACGTTTTGTAACCAGGTTGTAGATATTGTTCGCCCAATTCTGAATGGTCGTGTAGCGGCAACGGGCATCGCGTTTGACGGAGATTTCGACAACTGCCGAATGCAAGCTCTCGGTGGTATACATCGGCGCCGTGCAGCCCTCCACGTAGTGAATCTCGGCACCTTCGTCGACGATGATCAAGGTCCGTTCGAATTGTCCCATGCTTTCCGCATTGATGCGGAAATAGGCTTGCAGCGGAAATTCGATTTTGACGCCGGGTGGTACGTAGATAAACGAACCGCCGGACCAGACTGCAGAGTTCAGCGCGGCAAATTTATTGTCATGCGGAGAAATGATGGTGCCAAAATACTCGCGGACCAAGTCAGGATGTTCACGCACCGCCGTATCCGTGTCCGTGAAGATCACCCCTTGTTTAGCCAGGTCTTCCTGTAACGAACCGTAGACGACTTCGCTTTCGAATTGCGCTTTCACGCCTGCCAGGTACTGCCGCTCGGCTTCTGGAATCCCGAGTCTTTCAAAGGTGTCTTTGATTTCCGTCGGAACGTCATCCCACGTCTTCCCCTGGTGATCTGTTGGCTTCAAGTAGTAGTAGATCTTCTGGAAGTCGAGGCCGAGTTCACCACCCCACTTGGGCATGGGCTTCGACTCGAAAATCTCGAAGCTCTTCAGACGAAAATCTCGCATCCATTCAGGCTCGGCCTTCATGTCCGAGATCTGCGCAACGATCTCCTTCGAAATACCCATTTCCGCTTTGAAAACCGCAGCGCTTTCAGTGCGGAAGTTGTACTTGTTGATTTCACCAATTTCGTCGTTTGGTGTTCCCGTAAGATCGGTCGCCATGGTACTACCTTCTGAAGTCCGTCAAACGGACGTTACTGCGTGTGCGCAACTATTGGCTCAACGGGTCGAACGGACTAAGCACTATTTTTTGAATTCGACTGGAGAATCCTTCGTGGCCTAGCCAATAGACTGTGGTTTTTCTTTTTCCAACATGGCTTGATTCTCCGCATCGTCTTGTGGATAGGCATTCCGAATCCGCTCGTAGCCCTGGCCATGCAATTCCGTTGCGAGATCAATGCCACCGGTCTCGACAATGCGACCGCCCAACATGACGTGCGTGAAATCGGGCGGGTTGTGGACGAGCAGTTTGTCATGATGCGTGATAATCAACAGCCCCATCTTCTCGCGACCAATTTCCGCGATACTCTCCGCCGCCAGGCGAACCGCATCCGCGTCCAAACCACTGTCAGTCTCATCCAGGATGGCAAATTTGGGTTGTAGCATCGCAAGCGTGAGGATCTCGGCCCGCTTCATTTCGCCGCCCGAGAATCCATCGTTGACGTACCGTCGAGCGAATTCGACCTCCATCTGCAACTGCTGCATCTTGCTCTTTAATTCCTTGCGGAATTCCCGCATTGGAATCAGTTCTTCGCCTTCCTTCCGATCCGGTTGGCGGATGTTCGTCGTGGCGTGTCGAAGAAAGTCTGCCATCTTGACGCCTGGGATCGCGACGGGCCGCTGGAAGGCCATGAAGATGCCACTACGAGCGCGTTGGTCCGGCGCCAATTCCAACACATCGCGGCCATTGAGCTCGATAGTGCCTTGCGTGACTTCATACTTGGGGTGACCACTAATCGTCAAGCCCAGCGTGCTCTTGCCAGAACCATTGGGACCCATCAACGCGTGCGTTTCGCCGCGCTGCATGGTCAAGTTGACGCCACGAAGGATCGGTTTTCCATCGACCGCGACATGGAGGTCGCGAATCGTCAGTGTATCGGACATGAAGTTTGTTGTCTGAATCATGTTTGGAAAGGAGTATGTCTTAGCCAGTAATCTTCTGGTGACTCGTCATCGGTTGCTGATCCGCAGGTGCACTCACGTAGCCAGAGTGGTGGGGCACCGGCAGCTCGTCGTCCACCTTGATCCCCTGCCGGAAGGGGTGTCCAGTGCCGGCTACCGCGGATCGCTTGGCAATCTTGTGACCTTTGATCTTGTCTTGGATCCGCATCAGGCCTTCCAACAGCGACTCGGGTCTCGGCGGGCATCCTGGCACGTAGACGTCCACGGGAACGACCAGATCGACGCCCTTGACCACATGGTAGCCCCATTTGAAATACGGCCCGCCACCTACGGTGCAGGCACCCATGGCAATGACAAACTTGGGATCGGGCATCAGGTTGTACAGTCGTCGGACGCGGCTGGCCATTTTGTAGGTCACCGTGCCGGCGACAATCATGAGATCGGCCTGCCGCGGCGTGGCACGAAAAGCACCAGCTCCGAAGCGATCGATGTCGAAACGACTGGCTCCCGTAGCCATCATTTCAATTGCACAACAGGCCAAGCCAAACGTCATTGGCCAGACACTGGACTGTCTCGCCCAGTTGACGGCCTGCTCGACCGTAGTCGTGATGACGTTTTCCTCGAAACGGCCTTCAATCCAGGGCTGTGTCATAGCGGTTCCCTGTTGTTTGTTATTCCAAGTGACGCATACGTTCTTGACAGTTCAACAAGTACAAAACCTACGCAAACTGGTTGATTTCAGCTAGTCCCCTCCAGCCGAGCGGTTTCGTTTGGCGCTTCGCTGTCCGATCTGTCGTCGTGGGGGTTGAACGTACAACAGTGCTCGCCGTCGAGCCGGCATTTGTCCAGCTGCACGGTTTCACCCAAAAGCTCGGAAAACAGCACGCGTTCCATCGAACAGATTGTGCGGTCCTCTTCGGCGAGATTCGGGTAAGGGCAGGCCAAGGCCGTCAGAATCGGAAAATCGCCGGTGGCGTCGACCTCGAACGGGATTTGCCGCGTGGAAAACAACTCGGCCAAGGATTCAGCCTTCTCTTCAAGGGTCTCGCCGCGAATGTGCGGCGCGTACTCTTGGGCAAGTCGTCTCGCGATCCGCTGCGATAATCCACGTCGAATCTCCACGTCCGCGATTTCACGGACCTCCTGCCAAAGCGCCATAGCCAAATCGGCAAAATTCGAGCCGGTCTTGCGACGCCCCTGCTTGGTGAGGACGTAGTGATGGCTTGGCCGCCCGCGACCGGCTCGAACCGTAATGCGATCGATGTAGCCCTGTGCCATCAAACGTGTTAGCCGCTGTCGGACCGCCGTTGACGTCACCTGCATCCATGTGGCCAATTCCGCAACGCTTGCCGCGTCACGTTTTCGCAAGATATCCAGGATCGCAACATCAGAGGGGATGATTTCCGCTTGCATGGCTGGGATCAACTTGGGGTCGGCTAGTGCATGTCGCACCGGTGTGAGGCGTCCGCGGCGCTATGTTTCATGAGTCCAAACGGCGTTTCATGAGTCCAAACGGAGAAAAGCCGCTACAGTGAATCGGCACGCATTCTAGTGGCCTGATAAAGCAACCGGTCTTTCATTTTCTGCAATTCACCGCGGCTCTTCAATTTATACCCATTAAAAGCATTTTTGACAACTATATGTTTCAAAAAAACGACTCTTTACGTAAAGTCTTGACATCAAGAGAGTTATTGGATAGAAGTTGCCCATTCAGAAGATTTGACGATTTGGCCCCTGTACACAAGGCTCATTTGAGCACGAGTAACTCGTCTCGACGCCGCGCGACCCGGTAAGGGAGTTTTTTATGGCGTTGCTTCAATCTGCCCGTCGTTTAGCTGGGGAAATTCTCTACCTCAGGCGATTTTTCGCGTTGATCATGGCATTTGCCCTTACTGCGGCACCCGGCTTGGCACAGGAAGATTCTCAGCCCATTGCGCCGCAGCAAAATGCTGGGCTGATGGATGATGACGAACAGGCAGCTGAACAAGAAAGTGCGGCCCTGCTCAATTGCCCGAGCCAGATGTGTCGCAGGGGTGGATGGCTGATGGCTGTAGCAATTTGCTTTACCCTGCGGATGACGTTCCTGCCTGTAACGTTTCTCGGCGAATCTCGCCTTCCATTGAACACTTGAATACGCTGCGACCGCCCACTTCGCAATTGGGAGGTATGCTGCCAAGTCGGTTTAACCGAGTCTGAAAGGAACGAAGAATGGGTCACCGCAACAGAAACGATCGAACGAGGCACGTCCGCCGAAGCTCCGGTGGTGTGTTGATCGCCGCGTTGGCACTCGTGTTTTTTGTTTCCGCTTCGCACTTATCGGCTCAGCAAGTGACGAGCCAATCACGCGTTCGTGTCGAGTCGGACGAATTGGCTCCCGCACCGACGGTTCTCCAACGCGTGGATGGTGCCTTTGCGCCCGTGGTCAAGGCCATGGGTGATGTTTTGATGTTTAGACTGTTCGGGCGCGAACAAACGTACATTCAGTTCGATGAATATGAACAGTACGTTCGCCCTCGTGGGGCAACTGAACCGTTCAAGCGTGTTGAATCCGATGGCAGGTTGTCCGAGGACGAGGTCTTAAGTGAAAAGGAAGTTGAGCGCCGCGACGTGCTGGGCGAACTCGCTCGTGGTCGGAGCGGTGCGATTCGCGACGGCAAATTAAATGGCGGCTCGGTCGAGTTCGTGACTGTTCAAGGCCGACAGACCAAGTATGTATTACGCGACGGCGTCTTCCACGAAGAACTTCCGCTGCGAGAGAAGCTCAGTAATAGCAAAACACTAAACAAAGAACAGGTAGCGGAACTCGGGCGGCAGGGGCTGCTGAAGTTAAACGAAACCTCGATCGCGGGTGAGCCTGCTCACGTTTTGAAGGCCAAAGTGGGTGGCGCACCGATTGTTGTGCTTTGGCTATCGCTTGGTGCAATCTTCTTTACCGTTTATATGGGCTTCTTTAATGTTTGGGGCTTCCGCCATGCGATTGATGTCGTGCGAGGAAAGTATGACAACCCCGATGAACCAGGCGAAGTAACTCACTTTCAGGCCCTTGCTTCGGCGCTGTCGGCGACCGTCGGTTTGGGCAATATTGCCGGCGTAACGATCGCGATGACGGCGGGTGGACCGGGAGCGTTCTTCTGGATGTTGGCCTGCGGTTTCCTCGGCATGTCGAGCAAATTTGTCGAATGTACGTTGGGCCAAAAGTATCGACACGTCAATCCAGACGGCACCGTTCTCGGCGGCCCGATGCAATACCTGGACGTCGGACTGCGCGAACTTGGTCTCGGGCCGCTAGGCAAAGTCTTGGCGATTGTGTTTGCGATCATGTGCATTCTTGCCAGCTTTGGCGGCGGTAACATGTTTCAGGCTAATCAGTCCAGTCAACAAATGCTGGCAATGATTCAACTGGACGATTACGCCACACTTGAGCAATTGAATGATGATATCAAGGCTGCTGCAGCAGCCGATGACATTGCAAGCCTTGAACGATTGCAAAATGAGAAAACTTCGCTTCAAGAAGACATGGCCAAGCTGGGCCCTATCTTCCTGCCAATGTTTGGTCTCTTCCTGGCTGCCATGGTCGCCGTTGTCATTATCGGCGGGATTAAACGCATCGGCGCGGCGGCGTCTAAGATTGTTCCGACAATGTGCATGGTATACATCATCGCCTGCCTGTGGATCATCCTGACTCATTTCGCCGACGTACCATCTCTTGTCATGCAAATATTTTCCGAAGCTTTCCGTCCGGAAGCGTTCGGGGGCGGGATGCTTGGTGTGCTCGTGATCGGTGTGCAGCGCGCTGCATTCAGTAACGAAGCCGGTGTCGGTAGCGCCGCAATTGCCCACAGTGCGGCTAGAACAAAGGAGCCAATTCGAGAGGGTGCCGTCGCATTGATGGGACCATTCATCGACACGATCGTCGTTTGTTCCATGACGGCACTCGTCATTTTGATCACGGGTGCTTGGAACAACGAGACTTGGATTGTCGAGCAAGGTCGCCAGGGAACTCCACTGACTTCAAAGGCGTTCGCACAAGAGATCTGGTTTTTTCCCTATATCTTGAGCATGGCGGTCGTTCTGTTCGCGTACTCCACCATGATTTCGTGGAGCTACTACGGTGAACGCTGTTGGGAACGGCTGTTTGGCCCTCGCAGCACAGTTCTTTATAAGGTCATTTACGTGACGGCAGTCTTCATCGGGGCCATCGTGAACCTTGGTGCGGTCCTTGATTTCTCAGACATGATGATTCTGTCTATGGCGTTTCCGAACGTCTTCGGAGTCGTCCTGTTGTCTCCGCAGGTGCGGCGTGATTTGAGGGACTATTGGCGACGCTATAAAGCTGGCGAATTCAAGACGTTCGATTAGCTCTGTTCGCCTTGCGGAGCATCATGAATACCAGGGAGCAACATGATTAGCCGTCCATCGGAAAGTACTGTTCGACCACGCGATAGAATTCGTCAGGACTGTTTACGCGACCGACGTGCGCCCGAAAATGCCTGGCGCCGTTACGTCCTTGGGCGTAACAGCAGGCGAATTTTCGCATCAGCAGTGTTCCCTTTTCGACGCCGAATCGTTCCACAACCAGGGCGAAATGGCGCAACATGCAATCGCGCTGCTCGATGGGTGTGGGGTCTGGCGGTACGGCTTTGCCTTCTAGCGCGGCGGCGGCCTGCATAAACAGCCACGGACGGCCAAGCGATGCGCGTGCAATCATGACACCGTCAACATTGTACCGGGCAAACGCGGCGACGACTCTCTCGGCTGAATCCAAATCACCGTTGCCGATCAGCGGAATACGTTTGAGATGCGACTTGATCTCGGAAATGCGATCCCAGTCGGCATTTCCTCGAAAGAAGTCCGCCGCCGTTCGGCCGTGTACTGTGAGCGCTGCAGCACCTGCCCCTTCGACGACTTGCGAGATTTCGACAGCATTGATCTGATCACGAGTGCAACCCAAGCGAATCTTGGCGGTGACCGGCGTCGGTCGACACGCCTCGACGACACGCTCGATGATCGTCCCCATGCGGTCTGGCTCGCGTAGCAGATACGAACCACTCCCAGCCTTTTGGGTGACCTGCCTAACGGGGCAGCCAAAGTTAATGTCGACCACGCTGACTTGGTAGTCATGGGCGAGCCGCGCGCCCACTTGGGCCAACGTCTCTGGGTCGTTGTCCCAAATCTGGACGGCCAGGGGGCGCGGTTCATCGCGCACGCCCCACAGTCGATCTGGATGTTCGGCGACATTGTGGTCCATCCAGACAAAACCGCGAGCGTTGACCATTTCGGTTGCCTGCAGGCCCACCCCGCCATACGCTCGAACGATTTGGCGAAACGCATAGTTGGTAAACCCGGCCATCGGTGCTTGCAGAATCGGCGGGTCAATGACCACCGGTCCGATCTTCAATGGCACCACGTTAGGCACCGCAACTGGAGTTTCTGGTCTGGCAACAGTCATCACTGCATCTTCATCCAGGTTCCGCGTTGCGCCAAGGCGACGGGCAGATGGAAACTCACCTGTAGGACGGGCACTTTTGCCCGTTGCAGAAGGACTGACGGGGAAGAGTGCCCCATCCTACGACTGGCAGACCAGATTCCGCCGGTCGCCCTAAAGGATCTCGATTCCTGCACGGTCGAACTGAGGCCATTGTCGCTCGCTCGCAAAAACTGCCTCGACTCATTTTGTGGATCTGCTACGGCGCGTCGTTGATTGGAAATGCTGAGTTTGGGTCGAATGCTGTTCCGCCGTTTGCCTTCGGCGTCCGGGGCTCAAAGGCCGGTTGCGACGTTCTCGGTTCGAAGGCAGGACGAACGCTGCTCGGCTCGATCTGCTCTGCCGCGGCGGGTCGCACATTCTCGTCGCGGATGATCCGTGCAGTGGCCGCGGAACTCTGCCGAATCAGCGTCGAAACCAGAGACTCTGATGGCAATGTGACTCCGACGACGGCCTGTGAGTACGTGGCGATCTGGTGGTTGTAGTTGACCACCGCGTGAAGAAACGCGTTTTGCTGATCCAGCAATTCTCGGCATGTGTGAAGCAATACCGAAAGGGGGACTTGGCCGCGCTGGTGGAGTGCGGCAAGGTCGCTTAACAGTCGGGAGTTGGCATCCACGGCGTCGGCCCTCTGTTCGATCAATTTCAGTTGGTGGGGCAGGGCACGGTCGATTTTGCGCAGCTGACGTGGAATGGCGCGACGCGCGTACATCGTGGTCAAACGCGTTTGATATTTGCCTACAAATGGCCTGTCGGCAGGTAGGGGGAGCGTCTCGTCTGGCAACTTCGCGACCTCGCCAAGTTTCTCTTGGGCTGTTAAGAGTTCGACGCGGGTTTGGGCTCGATGTGCGGCCGCGGATCGTTGTGCGGCCCGAATTTGCAGCTGTTCGAATTCCAACTGCGGGTAGATTCCGGCCAACGTAACCAACCCCTGTTCCGCCTGCGAATATCGGCCGATAGCGGAGCAAAGCTGCCAATAAGCTCTGATCGTGGCCGATTGCTGACCTGTGGTGGCAGCACGCTGAACACAAGCCAGCAACGTGAAAGACTCACCCTCGATCGCATCAGGATCCCAGCCCACGAACTGCTCAACAAGAGCTTCGGCCCGTGCCAGCGACTTCTGTGAGTGAACCGGTACAGTTGACGCAAGGATGACCGTATTTGCCACTGGTGGTGCGGTGCGTTCCGGAGTCCTTAGTGGCTGTTGATTCAAGAGGTCAACTGTGGCGGCGGGCACCACGGAGCGCACTACCGGCGGTGTGACCGGCGGCGGATCCGCCGGGAAACCACTGTCGGGACCAAACTGAGCGACGAGCAAGCAGACGATGTGCGACGAAAGTGCGTACATGGCGATTCCCTCCCTGGAAGGCACGTTACCGGGCGTGTGGCGACACATAACGTGCCACGAACGGCGAATCAGGTCAATCCGAACTCTCAGTGCCGTGATAGCATCGCCGCGCTGTCGAGCAGCCAGAGAATTGGTTTTACGGCGGTTCTAGGCTGAGATCCCGTTTTCAGTCGCCGCGCAGCTCCGCAGCGAATACTCAACGGACGGTCTCTTGGGTGTGGAGCGAAACGACGATCTAAATCGACTATTCTTAGACCGAGAGGATGTCGAGTGGTTTGTGTTCGGCGCCCAGCAACGCTTGGCTGGGAACTCCCAACCAGTTTTCCAGCACCGTCGCGTAGACTCGACGAAAATCCGTGTGGAACTTTACGTCGCCGTCCTGCAGATCAGTCAAGCTGACAGGCTGACCGTGCAGTCCGGCGCGGACTTTGCTGCCAGCGAGAAACAAAGGCGCTGCCGCACCGTGGTCGGTCCCTTCGCTGGCGTTCTCCTTGACCCGCCGCCCAAATTCACTGAACGCCATGACGAGAACTCGTTCGCCATGCCCATGATGGCTCACGTCTTTGATGAACGCCTCGACGGCCCCACCCAATCGACCTAGCAGCACCGCATGGGCCGCCGCTTGTTGAGAGTGCGTATCGAAGCCGTCCAACTGCAAGTAATAAACGCGTGTCTTGAGGCCGGCATCAATCAACTGGGCGACCGTGCGGAGTTTCGTCGCCAGATCGTGATCCGGATATTCGACAGGTGTCTGGTAGTCCCGCCGCACCTCCTCGACACGCTGGCTGGCGTCCAGTGCCGCCGTCGTGCTGGTCTGGATGAAGCTCAACAACGGATCTCCGTTGTCTCTTTCCACTTGGACCAAGCTGCTGGCCACGCTGCGTACGTCACCATCGCCACTGTCCTGCAAGCGGAATCGTTCCAGCGAACGGATCGATGGGACGCGAGTCGTGTCGGCTGCCAGTGCCAAAGGCTGCTTCTTCGCACCCAAATGAACCGCTGAAGGGTCGCCACCCGTTGCTGACGACGCGCCGTCGAGATAACGGCCCAGCCAACCTGTGGTGCGAGGATTGCCTTTGCGTTTTCGCTGGCAGGTGTGCCAGATGTCCATTGATTCAAAATGCGAATGATTTGGGTTGGGGTAGCCGATCCCTTGGACGATCGCCAACTGATCGTCTTCCAACAAATTCGCAAGACCGCGCGCCGATGGGTGAAAGCCCAGGCCATCCGCGAGAGAGAGAACATCAGTCGATGGAATTGCCAGCTTTGGACGGTCTTTTTGGTACACCGGATCGTCGAAAGGGATCACCGTGTTGAGCCCATCATTTCCACCGCTCAGTTGCACGACCACAAGAACGGTCTCTTTCGCTTTGTTGTCGGCCGCCATAGCCTGTTGGAAAACGGCGGGGGCCGTCGCCCCCAAAGAAATGACCGCTGATGAGCCCAGCGCGGACTGGAGAAAGCTGCGTCGCGTGGAAGTTCTGTTCATGGATTTGAGCCGTTTGTGCGGGGACGAACAGTTGGAACATAGGGTCAAGCGATTTGGAATTCGGGCAACGTACCCAACGCGTGGATCGCTTCGGCAATTCGCGCGTTACGCGTACCTGGGCGACTGACAACTTCAACCAGCTGGCGTTTGACCGCATCGGGCACAGGGACGGCCACCGTTAGGCTAAGCAGGATATCGACAATTTGTTCGTTGGACTCGGCCCCGAGTTGCCCAAAATAGGTCTCTAAGTCGCCACCGCCGAAACGCGTTTTGGGGTCACTCACCAGACGCCCAATCACGTTGGCGCGTCCCAGCAGCGTCGACGAATTAATCCACGTGCGGCCGCCATCCCAGCCCTTGACGTTCGGTGGGAAGAACAGCCCCTGTCCCAATTCCTGAAGGCTGCCAGCAAGTTGCGTGGCGTTGGTCGACCCCTCGAGGGACCGCAAAAGGCCAATCGTCAGGTCGACAGGCGAGCGAACTTTGCGAGCAAACGCGTGGGGTGAGAAAAATAAGTTGCTTTGCAGTATGTGTTGAACTGCATCGCCGACGTTCCATGATGACTCTCGCAACCGACTCGCGATCGGGGCCACCAACTGCTCACTGGGCTCGGGCTCATCGGCAATGAAATAAGCGATCAGCTTTCGCGCGATGAACTCCGGCGCGGCCCGTTGGTCCAAGATGTGGTCGATGACCTCACCCTCCTGGAATCGCCCCGTCTTTCCCAGGACCGTCTTTTCGCCCGTGTCATGTTGATAGCGATTAAAACGAAATTTCTCACGGCGGAGTTCCCAACCGGTAAAGCACCGCGCTAACTCCTTGACATCACGCTCACTGTAATGTCCCTCACCCAGACAAAATAGCTCCATCAGTTCACGTGCGAAATTCTCGTTAGGATGCGCTTTTCGATTGGTCGACGAATCCAAGTAGATCAGCATCGCTGGATCACGCGAGATGCCATGGACCAACGGTCGAAAATCACCGATCGCGTGGGCACGCAACAACGCATTCTGGGCGTACATCGCACGTGCGTCGGTGACTTTGTCAGCACTGGTTGCAAAGTGGCTGTGCCAAAAGAGTGTCATCTTTTCAAGCAACGGCGTGGGCGTTTGCAGCATGACATAGACCCACCAGGCACCCAGTTGTTTGGGGTCGCCACCTGCCAGCACGGCTTCCGCAAACTCTGACTGCGTTGTTTGCTGAAGATCGACTGGATTCAGCATTTCCCCCACGACTTCCAAAGGATCCTGCTCGACCGCCGTCTTCAGCTGCCCTAGTGAAGCTCCAAAACCGGCACGTCGGAAAAGATGCGCCGCCATCGGTTGGTCCCAGGGGCGATCGGCGGTGGGCCGATAAGGTGACCAGGCCCACTTTGGGTCGAGCGATTTCAGGTTGTTCATTGCGATGCCGATGAATCGTGTGGAGCAAACGTCAGTTCGACTGCCAGGCGCAATTCGCCGTCTTGGTTTGTGAGCCGTAGCGACGCAGTTTGCGCGGTTTTCAAAATGTCCAGCAGAGTGTCGATTTCCATTTCGGCTTCTTCCTTGGTGTGCCCCTCGGAGAGCATGTTCTGCGCGACCAACTGTCCGCGATTGTCCTCGAGAATCTGACTCACGCCTGCCAGGTCGGCGCGGACATCGGTGTTTGTCGGCGGCGTGGCCTTCGACGTGTCTCCGCCAATCAGGTTTAGCAGATCACTAGCCAGCGATTTCGTGCTGGAAACGACAACGCGATCTTGCACGAAGCCAATGGACGGCGAGAAATTGAAATTGATCGGCAAACGCGCCGTATCGGCGTCCTTTTCTGGGAGGTAGGCGGCCGCGATAAGTTGCTTGTCGCCTTCCTTGTCCATGTCCAAGTCGAGCTGTGGTTGCCCATTCATGGCGCCAATCACGTTCAAGAAACCGATCAGGTTTTGAAACGTGCGGCGAAGTTCGGGCCGCATGGTTTCGGCGTCTTTCAGCCGGAGTGCCAAGGCGAATGCCGGTAGCTTGATCGCAGGTTTGGGCGCATCTTCAGCGAATTCCTGTCGCGACACAATCAGCTGAATCTGAGGGCTCACAGCACCGAGAATATCCTCGCCAAAGTCCTTACCGGAAAAAAACGTCGTCAAGTTGCTTTCTGCCTGGGCCAATCCGTCGTTGACGTCTTCGCTAAAAAGATCGCCGGCACGGAGCCACATCTGCGAAACGTCACGGTAGGTAGCAAGACTCAATAATTCGCCATCAACGTGGAGTAGTGGAGGTGCCGATCCCTTACCTGCTGGCCCGAAAAAGTAGTCACGTTCTTCGCTGATCCAGGTCGGGTCATGCGGCGCCGCCACATCGACGCTTAGTCTTTCCTCCGTCAATGACATGGCGAATGTTGCCAGTGTCGTTTCTTTAAGATTGGCAAGAATACCGCCAACCAGAAACTCGAGAACTGGATTGTCCGAGCGCCCCGTAAACAGTTCCTTGGCGAGACCGCTTTGACGAATCGCCGCGATGTCGACATAGCCCCACACTGTGGCGTCAGTGGGTGCCAGTTTTTGGGCTTGCTTGAACAACTTGCTCTGCGACAGCGTCTTGCCGGCCTTGTCGACATACATGTCGACGATGCGTTGTCCGAGTTCCGCTTTGTTCGTCACCAGCATCGACTTGCCTAACACGATCGCTCGCGCTTGGTCGACTCGATAAACGGTCAAGCCACGGTACTCCCCGGTTTCGATCTGGTTGGGTTTGTTGTTTGCTGAGGCATCCGCGCTGGCCATGCGAGCGAACGATTCGATTAGTTCTTTCGGTGTCTGTTCATCCTTGGCCGTGAGCACCACCGCGGCGCCTTGGGTAGGGGCATCGATTGCCACCGCGATGCCTCCCGCAGTGGCTGACTTAATCAGTTTGACCCAAGTCTGCCCGAGTTGGGCCTCAACGGCCGCGACAACCGCCTTGAACTGAAGGAACTGTGGCGTCTCGTAGGCATCCCGAACTGCATCGAGTGATTCCAGTTTGTGACGTACGGGATGATCCAAAGCAAGGTCTAGCAGTCCCGCAGGATCCGGCAACTCGGCAAACAAGACGACCGTTTCAGGAAAGTAGTCTGCAGCAGTTTGAGGTTCCGCAGCTGGCGTCGCCAGCGGGAGGGAAACGATCAACACGAGAACGGCCAGAGGCAAAATGCGTGCTTCCACCACTTGAGTTCCTTGAGATGCGAGACGCTGACCAACTGCGTCTCCGGGGTACGGGGTCTCCGGGGTACGAGGCCGTGGCGTAAGTCACGACAATATGGAATCATTTGGTACGCCGCATTATACCCGGTATAAGACCATCTCGTTTCATGTCAAATGAAAAATGATGGGAAAACCCAGAGGACCGCCCGGTAAGATCAGAGGCAGGCAGGCGAATGAGTGGGCGCGTCGTCGCCGATTGAGTAGGATCCGTCCTGCAATCGCTGCGTGACTTTCTGCAAGTCTTCTGGGTGGATGGGCTTGGCAACATGGTCGTTCATGCCGGCAGCAAGACAGCGTTCCTTTATGCCAGTAATTGCGTGCGCCGTCATCGCTACGATGGGGGTCCTGACGATCTTGGGGTCAGACGAGGACCGCAGTTCGCGAGTCGCCTCGAATCCGTCCATTCCGGGCATCTCCAAGTCCATGAAGATCAAGTCAAACGGCGCTTCTGTCGCTGCCTGGCACGCCTGTCGGCCGTCGCATACTGTCCGGACATCGTGCCCCAGCATTTCCAGCATACCAGCGGCCACCTGTAGATTGATTGGGCTGTCATCTGCAACCATAATCCTGAGCCCCTGCGATGGTTCGGTGGCTGCATCGGAAGCGTCAATGGGATCTGCGGTACGATCGAGGTCCAAGACCTGTGCGATCGCCTCAACAAATGCGCGGTGATTAACCGGCTTGGTCAAGCAGCGGGCTGCACCTAGCTTGCGAAAAGTTTCCGCGACGCCAGGATCGCCGGGTGGAATGAGCGCAATCAGCCGTTGCGATTCTCCGAGATGTTGGTCTTCCAGCAATTGGGTCGCATTGGACATCAGCGCATCGATGACGATCAGACTCTTGGGGCCGGCATTCTTGCCTTCACTGCGCAACCACTGAATCGCTTCCTCCGTCGATGCGACAGCCGTCGATACGAAACCAACACTTTGTAATAAGTCGCAACAGTATTCGCGTACCGTCGCACGATCGTCGGCGACCAGGACCTGGAATCCGTCGAACTGAAGAGTTGCGTCGTCAGCCTTGGTGGTTTCCGATGGCGCTGTATCGAACACGAATGCCTGCTCGCAGTCGCCGAATTGTGCCGTCATGTGGAAAACGCTACCTTCTCCCAAGACACTGTCGACCCAGATCTGACCACCCATTCTCGTTGCCAATTGCGAGCAGATCGTAAGGCCCAGACCGGTGCCACCGAAGCGGCGCGTCGTCGAACTATCGGCCTGCTGAAACGACTCGAAGATGTGACCGACTTTTTCTGGCGCGATACCGATCCCAGTGTCGCGGACCGCAAAATGTAGTTGCACCCCCGTGGAATGACGTTGTTCGACCCAGGTATCAACGACAACCGATCCAGCGTCGGTGAACTTCACGGCGTTTCCCACCAGATTGATGATGACCTGCCGGATGCGACCGGGGTCGCCAATCAGTCGTTCTGGTACGTCCGCGTCGATCCGATATGCCAACTCGATGTTCTTTTTGAAAGCACTAACACCGAAAACTTGTATGACGTCGCCAACGACTTCTCGGGGTTCGAATGAGATATTCTCCAAGTCGAGTTTTCCGGCCTCAATTTTCGCGACGTCAAGCAAGTCGTTGAGCAACCGCAGCAGCGCGTCGGCGGACTGTTTGACGGTGCCGAGGTAACCACTCAGTTCGGGGTCTTTGCAGGTCGCCAAGGCAAGTTCCGTCATGCCCATGATTCCGTTCATGGGCGTACGAATCTCGTGGCTCATAGTTGCCAGGAAATCACTCTTTGCGCGGCTGGCTGCCTCGGCGACATCCTTGGCGTCCTGCAGTTCGCCCTGGGCGCTCTTCAACTCCCGTGCCACTCGAGCCAGTTTGGAGTTTAGCTTGCCGAGCGCCTGCGCACGGTTCTCGGCAGCGGCCGTACGTTCGGCAACCCGCTGTTCCAGCGTGGCATTCAGATCTTCGAGTCCCTTGAATCCTGCCGCGTTCTCCAGGGCGGCACCAGCGATTGTCGCGACAAAGTCTGCCAGACGTTTCTCCGCCGCTTGAAACAGGCCTCGCACATGTCCATGTTCAACGAGCAATACAGCGACTGCATTCCCGCGAACATAGATGGGAACTGCCAGTGCGGACTGAGCTAAGTAGCTCGACTCCCAAATTGCCTCTCCCTTCGATTTCAGGTCGACACACGTGATGGCTCGGCCCTCACGGAGGCAACGTTCGATCAACGGTCGGTATCGTTGGTGCGCGTCGGGTAACTCCAATTCGCCACTGTCATGACCTGCTGGGAGTCGTAAGACGATCCCCTTTTCACCTCGCAGAAGCCGCAAGCCAGCTTCGCGAACCTCTTCGTAGATGCCATCGGCGAAGAGTGTTCCCGCAATGAGTCGACCGGTTTCCAGCACTGTGTCGAACCGGTCGGCCAACGACAGCGTGATGCCGCCATCGGTGCCATTGAGGGAATCACCGTCTGAACGGCGAAGGCTTCGTAGCCCGCGTTCTGCCTCGGCGATATCGGCTTGACGACCAGGCCATCCCAATTCCACACCAATCCGACCGCGAACGGCCAACGATCGAAAATATTCGTATTGTGCCTTTTGCTGTTCGGCGATTTTCAGCGATCGATTGATCAAACGCGCGCTACGACGACTTTGCCCCTGCATGGACGAAATCAATGCCTGTTCCCGGAGTGCGTGCGGCAAGTCGTTGCGAAACCAATGTGCGATGAACACAGCCATCCTGGCAACTTTGTCGGCGCGGCGAAGTCGCGGTATGCGTTGATGCGGTGTCGTCCAGCGAGCCGATTCGGCTTCACTTCGCAATGCGGTTGCCAGCCAGGCCCAGCAGGGTACCACGTAGGCGTTCTTAACGCCTTGTCGCGACGCGATGTCGAGCGCCTTTTGGAGGATTGATGCCGCGTCTTCGAATCGCTTGGCACCAATTTGGCGCACGCCTTGGGCCAACATGACTTGCGCCGTTCCCTGAGCGTCGTGGCGAACACGTTGTAATTCGATCGCCAACGTCTCTTGTGGAAGCGACTTGTCTGCCGCGCGAACCCACACATCGAGACTGATTCCAGACGCCTGGGTATCGCCCAGTTCGACGCCAGACAGGTGAATGCGTTTGGCTTCGCGTGCGGCGTCTCCGAGTTCACCAAGTCGGTATTGCGCGGCCGCAATCGGATAACGGGCGATGTGCACTTCCCAAAAGTCACCCGTTCGTTCCAGCAAACGCACTGCTTCCCGGCATTTTTCCACGCATTCTTCGAAACGGGATGCTGCGTAAAGTACGACACCGTAATAATGTAGTGATTGTCCTTGGCCCCACACATCCCCCAGCGCTGTGCGGATTTCAAGCGACTTTTGGGCGTATTGGATCCCGCGATTGAACCAGGGGACGAGGCTCATGGCTGGGGCGTGCTCGGAATACGACTGGGCCAGTTCCAGCGTCGGCGGAAATCTTTCCTGTAAGTTCATTCCCCGTAAGTGCGTCCAGAGCACATGGATCTTGCTGCGGGTAAACCAGTAGGCATGCGCTAATCGGCTAAACAAGCGAAAAGCCAGTAGCTCTTCGGCCGCCGGTGTGTTGGATAAGCGATTCACAAACAGGCGAGGTAAGAGGGTGTGCAACGTCTGGATGACGACCTCCCAGAGAAACATCACAACAAACGCCGCACTCCAGGTGGGGACAAATCGACCCAAGAGTCGCAATGCCTCCTCGAAAGAACGGCGAGCAATTTCCATTTCGCCCCGCTTGAACGCCAGTTCGCCGATCTTGCCTCGGATCTCTGCTCGATCGAGCTGGGTGTCCGCAAGGTCGGCGGCGCGCTCGAAACAATCTTCTGCTTCGAGATACCGACCACGCAGCATCAGGACTTCGCCCAAGCCTTCGGCCGTCTGGTAACGCGTGTGACGATCAGCCAGCTCGGCGCCGCGTTCGGCAATACGATATTGTTGTTCTGCAATATCCAACGTATGCTGACGCCGAGCTTGATTCGCGGCAGCTAAGGCGTGACGAAGTGCAAAACTGCTTTGCCCAGCCGCATCGAAGTGATAGGCTAAATCGAAAACACGGTCGGCATGAGTTTGCTGCAAATGGAGTGCGGCACGTGAATGCAATTCACTCCGCGTCTTGGCAGGTATCGCTTCGAGCAGTGCTTCGCGAATTCGATCGTGGACGAATGAGCACTCACCCAGCGACTCGTCGAACCAAACCAGTTGCCGCGTGCGGGCGGCGTCTAGTGCGGACAGGGTGTCGGTCTGGTCTTGGTCGCATAAAGCTGCAGCGGACTCGACGTCGAATTGTTTGCCAAGCACTGCACCAACGGTAAGCACCGTGAGCGTCTGGGGAGGCAGCAGCTCCAGTCGTCGTGCCAGGACCACGCCCGCATGTCGAGATGACTGGAGGTCTTCCAACGCCAAGGGTTCGACGCGCCAACCATCTGCAGTTGGGAGCAGACCACCGGTTTCGACAAGCCCATGAAGGACCGCGGCGGCCATGAACGGGCTACCGTCCGATAAGCGTTCGACTACATCGATCGCCTGGTCAGGCAACGGGCCAGCCATTGATTCGGCCAAACGCCGGATTTCATCCGGCGTGAAACCGTCTAGTCGTAAGTGGATTTGCGTCCTGAGATTGGTCAACGGATGATTTGCGACCAAGGCCTCCGAACGGCAACCGATAACCAGCGTTACATGACACGGATCGTTTGACCCCGCTAAGCGAGTACTGAGGTTGTGCAACAGTTTGAAAGTGAGCTCGTCGCTCCATTGCATGTCATCCAAGAGGAGCAACGCTGGACGCTGAGCTGTTCCGATAACTTGTAGAAGGGCTGAGATCGCATTAGCGCTACGAGCTTCGCCAAACGCTTCTGGACCGAGGTGGGTTGTGGCGTTCCAACCAAGGCGGCCAGCGAAGTCGGGCAATGCTGCACAAACCGCGTCCCAATCTTCTCCGAGTCGATCCCGCATCGCATCGGCAACTTGTTGGTCTTTCTCGACAGCAGATACTAATTCGGCAAGCACTCCATCGAGCATCTGATAGGGTTGCTGTCCAATCTGATCGAAACACTGTCCGGTGAGGACCCACAGTCCTTGTGCCGCAGCCCTTTGGGCAACCTCGACCAGAAATCGCGACTTACCGCTGCCTGACACAGCCTCCAGAAATACCACGCCACCATGTCCGGTGACGGTGCGACGAATCTGGTCGTCTACAGCCTCAAGTTCGCGCACGCGACCGACAAAATCCGGTTCGGTTAGGGTGCGACGATAATCTGCAGTCCCCAGCACGTAAGCGGGTTCTTCGACACCTTTGTCTGTGCTCTCAATCAGCGCGTCAAGATCGACAAGCAGTGCCTTCGCTGACTGATAACGATCCCGTGGGTCTTTGCGCATCAGGCGTTGGATCATCTCGTCCAACAGTCTTGGAATCGCCAGGCCGGTTCGTCGCAACTCAGGCACGCTCGCGGTCATATGCTGCATGAGCACGGCGCCAGCCGTGTTTCCAATGAATGGTGGACTACCGACCAGGCATTCGTAGATCAACACCCCCAACGAATAGAGATCCGACGGTGCCCTCAGTTCGTAGCTCAAGGCACCGGATTGCTCGGGCGAAAGGTAATGCGCGGCGCCCACTGGCAATGCTGCGGCCCCATCTTCGAGCAAGCGATCTTCGCGCCAGCCAAAGTCTGTTAGGACGGATTTGGAAAAAGAAGCGTTCTCGGGCGTTATCACATTCGTGGGCCGGATGGCCTGATGGAGCACGCCATGCGCATGAGCGAAGGCAAGTGTATCGGTGAGCGACCGCGCCACCGCTATGGTATCGGCGACACTCAAAGGGCCTTGTTGCAGACGCTCCGCCAAGCTGACCCCAGGCACGAAGCGACGTATCAGCTTTGAAAAACTCCCGTGTTTCTCCACCGCCAACCAGGGGCCGAGCAGGGCTTCCATGTCACCAGACAACTGGATCGCGTCGACTTGCAGTCGTTCGTCGGCCAGTTCAGGCAAGAGATTGGCGTCAATGTGCTTGACGATCAGCTGGCTGCCGTCAGCGCCTTGGGCTAAGAACGTCTCACGGCCCGGACTCTCTGCCAGACGGCGAACCACGCGATGGTCGCGCAACAGTTCGTTGCGGGGTGGGAATGGAATGTTCTTGTCTTGCCCCGGAGCACTATTTGGAAGATGTTGCAAGTCAGACATGTGGAGTGCTCGATCGAAAGCCGCCGTTGTGGATAGTCGTAGCTATCCAATGATGGAACGATTTGAGTGTTGAGCCTTCTAGAACATAGCTTTCTGGAAGCTGTGGGTGCGGGAGAACCCCAAATCCTCAGAAATGGAGGACCACGTTTGGTCAGATAAAGAGGATTCCCGACTGCTCAGATGAAGAAAACCCTCATCTGGTCAGGTAAGGATAACCCTCATCTAGGCAGATCGGACCGGAAGACCTTCGATTTAACAGTTGCGAGAGCCTCCTGTTACGGTGCAGTGCGATATTCGTTTGACGGTACTAGCAAGCGTGACCTATGCATGTCCCGAACAGCACCACCTAGTTGCGTGGTTTACGCTGACAGCGATAGCCGTTCTATTAAATCGCGTTCGATTATGGCTGTTGAGGAAAAGCGGGCGGCTTTGACGGCGGTCATCAATCGGTAGCAATCTAAGTGGCAGATTTGGACGGGCAGTTTGATGGCTTCTCCGACAAACTCTAACGGTGATGTACGCATGGTGCGGGGTGACTCCGTTGTCCCAACACCGATCCTCAATCGCGGCGACCAATTGCTGGACGACGTCTACGGCAACATGATGAACTCACCTGACGATCAAAGGGCGATCCATGATTCTTTGGACCATCTGTTCAGCCGGCTTCGTGACCGCCAAAGAGAATGGGGTGCAGATCGATGGCGCGCGATGGTCCAACGTTGCCGCGAGCACCCGCTGCGCGGCCTGTTGCACGAGGATCCATTCACATGCCGTGCGTTCAACAAACCCCGTGGTTATGCCGGAGACGCAGTCCTGTTGGACTATGTGTACAGTTGTGAAGAGCGCTGGCCGACGCCGGACTCGACGCGAATCGGTCGTCACATTTTCGACTATACGACTTCGGCGCCGGCTTCGGAGGGGGTTCGTGCCAGACGCGGATTCATTGCAGACTTCATTGATGATTTAGCGAACCAGAAGCGCCGGCCGGAGGTGCTTTCGATCGCCGCTGGGCATCTCCGCGAGACGGAAATATCCTCTGCCCTAAAGCGACAGAAGTTCGAACGTTTCGTTGCGCTCGACTCGGATGAAAACAGCCTCCGGGAGATTCGTACTTGCTACGGCCACCTCGGTGTGGAAACCGTGCAATCTCGCTTTCGAGAGTTGATTTCCAACCGGCTGACCATTGGCACGTTTGATTGCGTCTACACGACAGGCCTGTTTGATTACTTGTCAAGAGCGACGGGGCAGCACCTTGTGCGGACCATGTTTGAACTGCTGAATCCCGGTGGTGTACTGATTGTCGCTAATTTTATGCACGGCATCCGTGATGTTGGCTATATGGAAGCGTTTATGGACTGGGATCTTGTCTATCGTTCACGTGCCGAGATGGTGGAACTGACGACCGAGATACCGGAGCGACAGATTCAGGATGTGCGGGTGTTTGCTGAAGACTGGCAGAACATCATCTTCATGGAGTTGACGAAGAAATAGTCGATGATTGCCAGTGAGGCTGTGCCTCGGACTGAGAATTGCAACCATCATCGAACACGCAGCACACTCGGTCACCGAGTGCCAGGCTGCACCGATCCACAGCTGGATTAAGAGACGAGATGCTCGTCGCTGAAGACATCCTCGTTGGCGGTCGCGAATCGGGAAAGGACATTCAGGAATTCGGATTCGCAGCCCAAGAAAGTCTGCACCAGGTCTGGGTCAAAGTGCTTGCCGCTACCTTCGACAATGATGGACTTGGCGACATCCGACGAGTAGGCCTCCTTGTACACTCGCTTTGTCGTGAGCGCATCGTAGACGTCCGCGATGGCGACGATTCTCCCGCACAACGGAATCTTGGTTCCCTTGAGTCCGTTGGGGTAGCCCGAACCATCAAATTTCTCATGATGCGTCCAGGCAATGTCGCTGGCCATCGATAGGAACCCGGCCTCCTGATACGATGCCACGGCCGCATCAAGCGTTTCAGCACCGATTTGCGCGTGCTGCTTCATGATCTCAAATTCTTTTTCTGTCAGGCGACCAGGCTTCAAGAGGATATTGTCGGGGATACCAACCTTGCCGATGTCGTGCAACGGGCTCGTCAAGTAGATCAGGCGGACAAATTCACCGTCGATCTGATCACGGTACTTTCGGGTTTGCCCCAGCCGTTGAGCCAAAATGCGGCAGTATTCGCGCATCCGTTCGAGATGCGCACCCGTCTCCATATCACGTGATTCCGCCAGTTTGGCCATTGCAAAGATCACCAGTTCGCGACTCTGCAATGCGAGAACTCGTTCGGCGTTCCGCAGTCGAACGCAAAGTTCCTGGCTGTTGAACGGTTTAGTCACGAAATCGTCCGCGCCTGCTGCCAGGCCCTCGATCACGTTTTGCGATCCCGATCTTGACGTGAGGAGAATCACGTAGACGTACCTGCTGGTGATTCGTTGCCGAATTTCGCGACATAGTTCAACGCCCGACATCTCGGGCATTTCCCAATCCGACACCACCATTTGAAACTCTTCGTTGCGGACCAATTCGAGCGCCTGATGGCCAGCACTGACGACTGTTACCTCGTAACCTGCTTCGGTAAGCGCGGTGCGGAGCAGTTCAGCTTGAAATTCCTCGTCTTCAGCAATCAGTACACGCATTTCAAAATACCCTGCAAGAGTTAGTGGTGCGTCCTACTTCTGACCACATAGGTCGGTGACGCATTCGATGAATCGCGCCCACTCGTTATCCAGTTCCAGAAGACAGGCTGACACGGTCGCCGTTTCACCAGTACGACCGCATTGCTCGATCTGCATAAATGTTTCACTGAGTTCATATGCCCCGATAGTTGCCGTAGCGCCTTTTAGGCGATGGGCCAGTCGTGTGACTTCGATGGGATCTCCAGTCCCACCGAACTGCTTCAGGAGCCGGAGATCCTTTGCCAGATATTCTTGACTCTGATCCAGCAGGCGTGTGGCTAGATCAATATTACCCATACAGCGTTCGACCAGTTCCTCGAAGTGAACAGGGCGATTGCCCAACTCGGCCTTTACGTCGCTGACCGTTGCAACCGGCGTATCAATTGATGTCGCCGAGGCGTCAAGGTCTGCAGGTGCTTTCGAGCCCGCAGAGGCTTGCTGGTGGAGATTCTCTCGTGTTGAGTTCATCATCGTGACAACGCTCTGATCCGCCGAGCAGGCTGTGGTAAACGCGCCCTGTTGGTTTTTGATATTGGGCCATGGTTGTTACGGCAGCCAAAACCCACTACTTGAAAAGTTAGGTTACAAGTAAATGCTGAACCGAAAGAAAATCGAACAGACGGTGCCTGCCTGTGACGTTTCGCCCCGTTTGCCCGTAAGTCGTAGCAGTATAATGTGTTGCGAGGCGAATCCCCACCTCGCCGCGAGGCTGCTGTGGGTGTAGAGTCATGGCCCCCGAAAGGGTGGCGGCTTTGGTGCCGCGTGGAGGCGGAACCCCGTCGAGCAAGCCAAATGGCCGTTTCATTTTGACGAGGCCGTGGTCTTCAGGATCGGGACAGGTGGCGTATCTTCTCCCAGGAAGCCAACGCTGCGTTGCCCGTCACCCCGTTGCCCTCGGTCACCCAGTTCTTTGCGCCAAGCATCGCCAAACTTGGTAAGTCGAGCCACAATGTCGGGATTCTGTTCCGCGACATTCGTGCGACTGTGGACATCCGTGACAACGTTGAACAAGAGGGGGCGGGTTGCTTCGCCCTTGCGAAAATGCGGGTGCTTGGTGAATGTCTTCAGTGGCAGGAACAGTTTCCATGGTCCGCTGCGAATGGCTTGGAGCTGGTCCTGATCATAATAACAAAATGACTCGTAGGGCGATTTGGCATCTTTCTGACCCAACACCAAGGGGACAATATCATGGCCGTCGACAGTGCCATTCTCTGGGGCTCCAGTTCCTGAGACAGTCCCACGAGCCAAATGGGCGAATGTTGGCATCAAGTCCATGGTGGTTGCGAATTCCTGGCAAGTGGTTTGCGCCGGGACATGACCAGGCCACCACATCAGTGTAGGGACGCGGAACGCGCCTTCTGCAGTTGTATACCCGCGTCCGAACAGAGGCTTGTTGGTTCCCCGAGACGGGCTGTCCATGTTGCGTGCCATGGGGGCACCGTTGTCGGAGGTCCAAACCACTAACGTGCGACGGTCAAGTTTCAGTTCGACTAGCTTGTCGAGGATTTCCCCGGTCGACCAGTCGATCTCTTCGATTGCGTCACCCCACGGACCGTTGCGACTCTTGCCCTTGAATTTCGGGCTGGCGAATGGGGCCCGCGTGCTGCCCGGCATAGGTTGAGGAAAGTACAAGAAAAAAGGCTGCTGTTGATGTGTTTCGATGAACGCCAGAGCCTGTTGGGTGCAACGTTGGGTCAACAGGTCGCGGTCCGCAGGTGCCTCGATAACGGTTTCATTTTTCATGAGCGGAAGGTATGGCCAACTGTTTCCAGCCAAGCGATCACCGATGCGCTGTCCGGTTTCACGCGTCATGTCGTCGCTGTATGGAATACCGAAGAACATGTCAAATCCCTGTCGCGTCGGCAGAAATACAGGTTGGTCGCCCAGATGCCATTTACCGACAATGGCTGTTGCGTAACCAAAACTCTGGAGGACTTCGGCGATCGTCCGTTCGTTGGGATGCAAGCCATACGGCGAAACGGGCCTGAGCACCTGGCCGTCGCGCGGATTATGGTGCATCCCCACTCGCTGCGCGTAACAGCCCGTCATGATCGACGCACGCGACGGTGTGCAAACGCCCGCGGTGACACAGAAATGTGTGAACTTACGGCCTTCTCGCGCCATTCGATTCAGATGGGGTGTCCGGTGGACCGTGGAACCGAACGGTTCAATGTCTCCATAACCCAAATTATCGCAAGAGATAACAACGAAGTTGGGTGGAACGGCCGAGCCTTGCTGGTTGGCATTGGCGACGGAGCAATACCAACCGATTACGACTAGCGTGCCAAAAAAACAAGAAAAATGTCTGTGCACGATGTTCTCCTTCGTGGCGCTGCGGTTGCCGTTAGTCCGGTGACGGTGGTCGTCTGTTTGGACCGGTCATTATAGTCCACACCGCTTGCACTTGCGGACTTGCGTGATGTTTTCGAATGCTCCAAAATCAACGGCATGAGAACGATTGACTTGCTCTTTGAAGAGCTAGACGTTTCAGTAGAAGAAATCGCTGAGCGGTCGAACATGCCATCTGAGCGGATCGAGGCGATCGCGCTGGGACGATGGACGCCAAGTCCGGCCGAGCGACAGCGTGTTGCTGAAGCGTTTGGAGTTGCCGTCGGCGAAATCAGCTGGGGGCACACGATGGACCCTCGGAACATCCGATACCGCCGTTACGGATTCGACGAATCTTGTTAAGCAGTGTTCGATCTTTTATAGTCGTCTTTCGCTCCGCGAAAGGCGACTATCGGACAGTAATTCCTCGAACAATCCTAAGCTCGGCGCGTCCCAATCACCCGATCGTAGACTTCTGAGTTGAAGCCAACCACGAGTGTCTTCCCTTTTCGCACGGTTGGAGCACGCAAGTTCCCGGTTGGCCCGAGCATCAGCTTGGTTAACTTGTCATCATCTGGAGGGTCCCGGCTTAGATCAAGATGAACCACACGCTTTCCTTTGGCGACATAGAGATCCTTGATGCCGGCCAGCAATTTGAGTGCTGCGGCACCGTCCAGACGATTTTGTTTTGCGTTGACCTCTTCGGCTATTTCGACGCGAGCGTTTGCAAGATACTCCTGCGTTCTGGAACAGGACTGTCATCCGGGGCGATGGTAGCTCCAATCGAGTTTTGCCATGATTTAGCTCCTGTGTCCATATGGCTGTCATTTCGCGGCAGCACCGATGCCGCTCTCAAACAACAGATTATAGCGAAGCGGCAGGTCGAAAGTTGGTAGGGTTGCGACTAGAATATTCGATCTCGCCTTCAGATTCTCTCTGGACGGCGAACTCATTTCGTCCTAGCCCATAGAATTGTGGTACATGAAACTTCGAGTAGGAGTTGTTGGCCTGGGGGACGCCTGGGAGTCTCGGTACAGGCTGGCTCTACGTTCATTAGCCGATCGATTCGAGGTTTGCGCTGTTTGTGCCGAAGTGGCGCAGCGCGCCGAGCAGGTGGCACAGGAATTCGACGCGATTCCAGTCGACGGCTATCGTGCTTTGTCGGCTCGTTCTGATATCGATGCTGTGTTGATGCTCTCGTCGCAGTTGTACGGTTCACTGCCGATTCTGGCGGCCTGCGATGCGGGCAAGGCGATTTTCTGCGGTGCGGCGTTGGATCTGGATCCCCAACGGGCACACGAGATCAAGCAACGCGTAGAAGCCTCTGGCGTGGCGTTCATGGCCGAGTTTCCTCGTCGACACGCCCCTGCCACGCATCGCCTGAATGAATTGATCGCGACTCGCTTGGGCGCTCCGCGTGTGTTGTTTTGCCATTTGCGGCGCGCTGCCGATGTGCCATCGACCGACAGCCGGGAAGATGAACAGTCACTTGCACTTCGCGAGATCATGGAAGTGATTGATTGGTGTCGCTATGTGGTGGGTGTCGAGCCGACGAATGTGTTTGGTACGCGGCATATGATTGCTGGATCGACGGCATCTGATTACGAGATGATGAGTCTTGATTTTTCTCCCGTTGGTGCTGGCGGAACCGGTGTGATGGCCCAGATCAGTTGCGGCCAATACCTGCCTTTGGCGTGGCCTGAAGCAATCGGCTTTCGACCGCCCTCGGCAATGCAGGTTGCTTGTGAAAACGGTGTCGCCTTTGTGGACCTGCCTTCGACGTTGATCTGGTTCGACGATGCTGGTCGGCACATGGAGTCGTTGGACAACGAACGGCCGGTAGGAGAGCAATTGCTCACACACTTCCATCGAGCTGTAACGAGCCTGGTACGCCGAACCGCTGATTTAGAGGACGCCTATCGATCATTGCGGATCGTCTTGGCGGCACGTGAAAGTGCGCGAACGGCGCAGCGAATCTCGCTGGACGTTTGATAGGCAACTTCGAGGATTCACGTGCCGTTGATCGAAGATTGCATCCAAAGCCGCATCTACCGGTCGCCTACAACGTGGAGTCTCTCATTTGGCTCTCATCCAGTTCCTTGAGTTCTTCCAACCACAAGCGGATTTCGTTGCCGTATTCCGAGGCGAGGTCGCTCATAACCAACTGCCGATGGAATGCGGCGGCACCTTCCTTCAGCATGTCCGCCGCCTCCGCGCTGGGAAAGCGACGCATCGGATCCGGTGCAATCAAACCGCGGCAGAAATTCATCAATAGATTGTTCACCGTGATCTCTTGAGGCAGGATCTCCGTCAGCCGTTGAGGCAGCAAGCGTTTGGCTTCGAGCAGTTCGCGGCAATTATTCAAGCCGCTAAACAACGGCCGCCCGGAGATTAACTCCAGTAGGACATAGCCCAACGAGGCCAAGTCACTCCGCGGCGTGCATTCGGCACCTTCGAGAACTTCGGGCGCTGCGTAGGTGGGCGTACACGTGCGGGACGCAGGAGGAGCGTCCAATTCGAACGCCGATCCGATATCAACAATCTTGGCGTTCCCTGTTCGTTTCAGCATGATGTTGGATGGCTTCACGTCGCCGTGCACAATTTCCTCGCGGTGTAACGCAGCCAGTGCAGCCAAGCAGTCGCGAACGATGGCCACCGCGACACCAGGTTTCACCTTGGGATGCACTGGACCATGGGTCACGATGACGCGGTTGATATAGTCCCATCGCCGCTCGCTGACACGTCCCTTGATTCGCGCGAGCATTCCAGGTGCCAACAGGCATTGAAGGTCGTATCCATCAACCCATTCCATCACCATCATCCGGATCCGGTTGCGGTCGACAAAGTTGTGCACGTCCAGCAGGTTGTCGTGTTGGATTTGGGCGACGAGTGCCGAGACATGAGCGATTCGCTGCATCGATTCGTCGTATGCCCGCGTATCTTCGTAGCGTTCCGGCGAGAAGATCTTCAACGCGATTGGGAGCGTAAACTTGTCAGCCCCGCGGAGCTCCGTCAAATAGACGACGCCTTGTCCGCCTGATCCCAAACGCTTCTTTAGACGCAGGTGGCTGGTCCAATTCAGCAACCCTCTATTGACGATCTTCCAATATTGTGAAAACAACTCGTCGGATGGTCGGTCGACCTCCTGTCCATCTTGATTCAACGTGACGTTCGGATCCGCCATCGTGGTCGTATACATGCACGATTGCCTCTTGCGTGTGGTGTATGAATTGCAGTGGGATCAGCCGGTGGTTCAGGCTGGATGATGCGTGAATTCTGACTTGTCTTGCAGGATCCGTCCACCCGAACTTGCAGGTTGTTTCCGCGAAACGTGCTCCAAAAAGTTCTGGCCTTCACGCTCGGAATGCGACAAGCAAAGTTGTTTATGTCGAGCTAATGTGGCATTTGAGCCGCGTCGCGACGAGGAAATCCTAGACGCTTGTCCACCAGATTGTAGAGCGGCTTACCGTCTAGCCATCGTCGCAAATTTTGGCAAAAGAAGTCGGTGGTGTCGTCAACGCGCCGCGCTGATTGCGCACCAATGTGCGGCGTAATAATCACGTTGGAGAGGGACCATAACGGGCTCGTTGCCGGAAGCGGCTCGATTTCGGTCACATCGAGTCCCGCTCCCGCGAGACGCCCTGAAGCAAGTGCAGCGACCAGATCCGATTCAACTACAACGGGGCCTCGAGCAACGTTGATCAAGATGGTACCTGGCTTCAACGTGGCCAAGGCGGCGGCATCGATCAGACCCTCGGTTTGCGCATTCAAGGGAACGCACAGTACGACGACATCAGACTCGCTCAGTAGGTTCTTCAGTTGGTCCGCAGGCCACAAGTGGTCAACACAATCAGGCTTGTCGATGGGAAATACGTCGGTGGCGAGGATTCGCGAGACAAGGGGTGCCAGGACCTCGGCAAGTCGCCTGCCGTTGCCGCCCAGGCCCACAATGCCGACAGTGCGGCCAAATAAGTCCTGAGTCGGATGACGATCAAACGAGCGCGCCTGCTGTTGACGCAATGACGTCGGCAGATCACGGAGCAGACCAAGGAGCAGCGCCAGTGTTTGTTCGGCGACTTGATTGGCAAACAAGCCCGAAGCGCTGGTGACTGGGATCGGCGAGGCGATCACCGACGGCACGAGGCAGTGGTCCAGCCCGGCGGCGGAGGACTGAATCCACCGCAACCGGCCGGTAGCGACAACTTCGTCCCAAGGCACCGGGACTTTGGCGTGGCCGCAAAAAAGATCGGCGCTCAGCAGTTCCTTGCCAATGTGCTCTTGCCCGGCGTCGATGACCTCGATTTCGGGAGAAACCGCCGCAATTTTCCGGCGATGTCGTTCTTCGACAGGATAACAAAGAACTAAGCGGAGTTTGCAGGCCATTTCACAGTCGAATCCAAAACAAAATATGCGATTTAGCGAGAATCTGAACCGCAAACTGCGTCATCAGTGTCTGGCAGTGCACTGTTGCAGACAGTTGATCCTACCAACGACCTCGATATCGGAACACGGGGGGAGCAGCAAACACGCCGCCTGATGATTGAAGGAACGGTCGCGATCAGCGAGAATCCAGCCTTGGCGTAGGACGAGCGTTGTCGATCGCCCCTTAAGACGCCTAGCAGCGTTGTTTCTTTTGTTTTGTTGAGGCCTCTTGGAAGTATGGAAACTCCTCTAGCAAGCGCCGAAGCGCAACTCACCGAAGTCCTCGATAAATACTGGGGATACAGCGGATTCTTGCCGCTTCAATTGGAGGCGATGCAGTGTGCAATCACCCATGCCGATTCAGTCGTCGTGCTGCCGACTGGTGGGGGAAAATCGCTTTGTTTTCAAGCCCCCGCGATGTGTCTCGAGGGCTTGGCGTTGGTCATCTCACCACTGATCTCTTTGATGAAAGATCAAGTCGATAGCTTGCGTGAATGTGGTGTGCCGGCTGCCTATGTGAACAGCACTTTGAGCTACGCCCAGAAGAAAGATGTGGCCAGCCAACTTCGACGCGGGCAGGTGCGACTCCTGTACATTGCCCCCGAGCGGTTGATGGCCGAACGTACTTTGGCGTTCCTACAGACGCTCGACGTGTCGCTGATCGCCATCGACGAGGCTCATTGTATCAGCGCATGGGGCCATGACTTTCGACCGGAATATCGTGAATTGCGTGTATTGCGAGACCTGTTTCCGGGCGTCGGGATCCACGCGTACACTGCCACGGCAACGCCGCAGGTGCGTGAAGATATTGCCACTCAATTGGGGATCGAAGATCCCAGTTTTGTGGTCGGTTCGTTCGACCGACGGAATCTGATTTACAAACTCATGCGCCGCGATGGTATGCTGCGACAGATCCGCGAAGTGCTCGACCGTCACCGTGATGAGAGTGGCATCGTGTTTTGCATTACCCGCAAAGAGGTCGAATCAACTGCTGCGGCCTTGGTTGACGCGGGGTACAAGGCGCTACCTTATCACGCCGGTATGGAGGACACGCAACGTCAGCGCAATCAGGACGCTTTCATGCAAGAGAATGTCGACACGATCGTTGCTACGATCGCCTTTGGAATGGGCATCGACAAGCCGAACGTGCGTTACGTCGTACATGCCGGGATGCCCAAGTCGTTGGAAAACTATCAGCAAGAAAGCGGTCGCGCCGGTCGCGATTCGCTCGAGGCCGAATGTGTGCTGATCTACTCGGGCCAGGACTTTTTGACGTGGCAACGAATCATCGAAGACGCGGAGGTGATACCCGCTGGTGCGCTGGAAGCGTTACAGGCGATGTGGCAGTTTTGCACGAGCGTTGTTTGCAGGCACCGCTCACTGCTCGAACATTTTGGTCAAATGCTGAAGGAAGCGTCTTGTGAGGCGTGCGATGTCTGCCTGGGCGATCTGGATCTGGTCGAAGATCCGCTGACCATCGGACAAAAAATCGCGTCCTGCGTTTTGCGGTTGAACCAACAATACGGCGGTGACTATACAGCAAAGGTCTTGATCGGATCAGGGGAAGCGCAGATCGTCGAACGTGGCCATGACGGCCTGAGCACATTTGGAATTCTCCAGGCAGAAAACAAACGGACGGTTCGCGATTGGATCGAGCAGCTGGTTGGCCAGGAGTTTCTGGTCAAAGATGGTGAATACAATGTACTCAAAGTGACTTCGGTTGGACGCAGGATGCTCAAAGGTGAACGAACGCCGCAATTGCTGCGGCCGGCAAAGAAGTCGCGCTCACGGCGAGCGGCGCCCGTTGCTGATTCGTGGGAAGGCGTCGACCGTGGACTGTTTGAGGAATTGCGTACCTTGCGACGGGGCGAAGCAACGAAGCGAAATCTGCCTCCGTACATGATTTTCGACGATGCCACCTTGCGAGACATGGCTCGCCGCCGACCGACGTCAGGAGCCTCGTTTCATGAAGTGCGGGGCGTTGGTGAAAAGAAGTTGAAGGATTTTGGCGATGCCTTCGTCGAACTGATTGTCGACTACTGCACACGACATTCATTGCCGAGCGGTGCTTCCACTGATTGAGTCGATATCAAGTGAACTGTGAGAGGGCGTGTTTTGGCCGCCGCGTGCCACGGTCGAAACAGCCGAGGCACGTTCGAATGAGACGTGTGACAACTTCGAGAAAATGTCTTAGGAATATCATCATGCAGTGCCGCAAATGTTGGTTGAAATTGGGATTATTCATTCTGATGTTCAGCATCAGTCATCAAGTGTCCGCGCACGATCAGTCGCGTTTGGCATTTGTCCGTGCGTTGGTATTGGCGCAGACAAAGGCCGACGCGCAGGCCGAGGACCCCGAGAAGGCGGGGCAGACGACAGGGATGTGCGACTTGACGCTGGAGATCGCCGACAGTTTTGCCAAGCCGACGCCAGGGCTGATTCGTCTCACGAATCTGGCCTCGGGCAAGGCGCTGAAACTAACTGGCGAAATCCATCGCGCACTGAATTGGTACGCCGTGGAGCAAACGATAACCCTCAAGGTTCCACGCACGGAGCTGAAGATCGAGGCCATTCGTGGGCTTCAGAGCGAGCTGACAACTCGGGAAATCGACCTGACGGATCAAGAAATAGCAACCGTCAAGGTGACGCTGCGACAGTTTTACGATGCTGCGACGCGAGGCCTTATGGCCGGCAACACGCACTTGCACTTGAACAAGATGACTTTGGAGGAAGCCGACCGCTATTTGCGAGTCGTTCCACCGGCCGACGGTCTCGAGCTCGTGTTCTTGTCGTTGTTGCGGCGCATCCCCGACGAACGCGACTATATTTCGAATCTGTTTGTAAGGAACAGTTTTGGCGGAGGCGACTTGCAGCGGTTGTCTCAAAGTGGCGTCCTGTTTGCCAACGGTGAAGAACACCGGCATAACTTTGGTCGTGGTGGCGAAGGGTACGGGCATGTGATGCTGCTGGACCTGCAGGAGTTGATTCGGCCCGTCAGCATCGGGCCTGGGATCATGCGGGCGGGAACGGATGGCATGACTTTGCGACGCGGGATCCAACGAGCGCGTGACGATGATGCGACCGTGATTTGGTGCCACAACAACTTTGGCCTGGAAGACATTCCAAATTGGCTGGCTGGTTTGGTGGATGCGCAAAACATTTTCGACGGCGGAAATCGTGGCGGCTACGACGCATCGTACTACCGTTACTTGAACATTGGCCTGAAGGTACCGTTTTCTAGCGGAACCGATTGGATGGTCTTTGATTTTTCGCGTGTGTACGTCCCCGTCGACGGTGAATTGTCAACGAAGAAATGGCTCAAGGAGTTACGCGCGGGGCGGTCTTACATTACCAACGGTCCGTTCCTTGAACTGGAGACTGAACGAGGAGGCCTAGGCGACACGTTGAGGTTGCCGGCGCCGAATCGTGTCACTGTTGTCGGACGTGGTATTGGGCGGCAGAACTTCGGAGCCCTGGAATTGGTTTACAACGGCAAAGTCGTCCATCGTGTGCCAGCAACGCAGGAGGGTGGATACTACTTTGCCGATATGCGTCACGGGTTGGAGGTTGGCGAGCCAGGTTGGTTTGCACTTCGGATTCCCAGCGGCGTGGGCAAGACCGAATTGGATGGCGATCTGTTCGCGCACACCAGTCCAATCTATGTGAACGTCGGCGGCAAGAGCATTTTTCGTAAGGACGTTGCGCAAGAGCTGATAGGCGAGATCGAACAGGGGATCACGACGATCAAAGAAAAAGGGCTGTTCGGCACCGACGCGGCTCGCAACGAAGTGCTGAGAGTGCATCAGGATGCTGTGATGGACTTGAAGCAGCGAATCAAACAGGCCAAGTAGTGCTAGCCGATCTTTACTTTAAGCTCGCCAAGCACGTTGATGGCGTGACCGATTTCTTTCTTCTGTCGTTCCGGCTCTTGCGCGATTTCGCGTTCGATCGTCAGTGGTCCGACGTAGCTAATTTCGTCTAGCGTTCGTAAATATGTTTCGAAGCCGACATCGCCTTCGCCCAAGGGAACTTCCTGCCCCCACTCTTCGCCCGGCTTGTCCGCCCAAGTGCCGTCCTTGCAGTGGATGCTGCGAACGTATTTGCCAACTTTCTTCAGCGCCTCGATCGGCTCGCCCGTTCCATAAAGGATCATGTTCGCGGGATCGAAGTTGATGAACAGATTGTCTCTTTGCACATCGCCGATGAATTGCAGCAGCGCGTCGGCGGTTTCCTGCCCCGTCTCCAAGTGCAACGCTTGACCATGGGCCTCGCAGTGATCGCAGATCTCGCGAGTGATCGTCAAAACCTCGCCATACAGTGGGTCGCTCGTATCATGCGGCACGAAGCCCAAGTGAAGAGCCACGACGTTGCATTTGAGCATCTTGGCGAAATCGGCGATCTCCTTCATCTCCTGTGTCCGTGCGGCGCGCGTCTCGGGCGGCACCAGCCCGACGGTTTTGGAAACGGTGGGAATGTCCACGTAGCTTTCGCCCTCGAATCCCCCAAAAACGGCCGTCAGAGTGATTCCAAGTTCGGCCAGCCGCGCCAAGAAACGGTCGGCGTTTTCCTGTGTGCGCGTAGCTTTTGCCGGGGCGTGCAACTGAATCGTCGGGACGCCCAGTTCATGGGCGACCTCCAACTTCACACCGAGTCCCGCATCCACACTGGTAAAGACTCCGATTGGCCATTTTTCCATCCATCAAGCTCCCGTTAACGTGGCGTGCACTTGCGCTCGAAGCGACCGCCATAGGCTGTGTTTGTAGCGCGGCGCTATCCGAAACCACACCGATCAAGAAAGGCTCTCACCAAAAGGTAGTCGACCGCCGCAGGGATTACAATTGGCGACCTGGGTCCGGCAATAGACGCCTACGCACCCAAGCTCGCTCGTTCTACCGCGATATCGCTGCCGTCCGACGTCGCATCATTGTGAATGTCGAACCAGGCTTCGTCGAATTTGACGTAACCACTATCACCATTGATCGACCGTTTGATGGCGACGTTCGAAGTGAGTGCGATCACCGCGTCGCCCATCGCGACTTTCGGAGTGCAGCGAGGCTGGTTTTCGGGTGACGCATTGCGGATGCACCAAGCCCAATGTTCCAGTTCTTCGGTGTACCCTCGACTGACCGGCCCCGAGGCCGCCGCTGACGCGATGGCCGCCGCTGCCGTGGGGCCGCCGCTACCCTGCGTACCCATCGTCGGACCACCGGAATCGGTCTCCACCTTGATTCGTGACGCTGTGTCCGAGGTCTTGTAAATCAAGACTTCCTGTTCTTTTTCCAGGACCAGCGTACCCTTGGTTCCCATCACGACTTCGCCATACCCGCCGTAGCCATTGCCGTTAATGGACGAGTAAGACACCATGATCTTCTTGTTCGGATCTTCGTCGTAGCCCGCAATTCCGCGTTTTGGATCCGGTAGATTTGAGACGGCATCGCGATATCCAACGTCGAAACTGGCATCGTACTCGGGGCCCGGGAATTCGAACATGCAATAGACGTGGTCTTCGCACTCGCGGTCGGGAGCAAAAATGTGGCGGCCGCCGACTGCGTGCACCGATAGCGGATGCGCTTTCTTGCCGTCGTTCCGCATTGCGCTGATGAAGATGCTGGCAGCGTCCAGTTGATGACTGCCAAGTTCTGCCATGAGACCACCGCCGGTACGTTCCCACAGTCGCCAACGACAAAGTTCTTCCATGGCGCTGCGCTGTCGACCGTTGCTCAGCGTCTTTGCCTCGTAACCATAGTCAGCAGCATTCAACGTTCGATCAGCGTCCCACGCTGTCCACTGGGCGATTCTCTTCTGGAGCAGGTCATACTTCTGCGGGTCTTTTTCTTTCTTGATTGACGCCTCTAGCTTCTTCAGATGGTCCGCGATCTTGTCGATCGTGCTTTCCTTCCCATCGATGATTGCCCGCTCGCCACCCGGGAGCGGCTGTTGCCAGCTATCATGGCCCGGCAGGTTTCCTCGATGCCATTGGGCGCGAATGTGGTGGAGTTGTCCCAGCAGACCCCATTGCAGCAGATTGACCGCATTGTCGTACAAAACGCTGTAGTGCCGTTGGTGCCCAGTCGCCAGATAGAGTCCCGTTTCTTCGGCCACACGAGACATGACTTTGCATTGCGCCACATTGTGCGCCATCAGCTTCTCTGTCAGGACATGCTTGCCGGCCTTCATTGCGTCAATGCCGACCTGAGCGTGCAGGAACAGCGGCACGGCAATCACCACGGCTTCAACTTCAGGGTCCTTGAGCAGGTCGTGGTAGTCCTTGTCGTAGACCTTGACGTGTTTGCGGGCTTCGTTTTCGCTCGACCAACCGTATTTGGTCAGCAGGCCGCAGCGAGCAGCGATCGCATTTGGGCTGGCCCAGTCGCCGTGGAAGGCGCGATGAATGTTGTAGGGACGAATGTCGGCGATGGCGACCACCTGATGGTAGTCGGGGTTCATCGCGTTGATCAACACACTTCCCTCGTCGCCCGTGCCAATGACGCCGATCCTTACGGGGTTTTCCACACGTGAATACCCGAAATAGGCACCACCCAATCCCGCGCCGGTGACGGCGCCGGTGGTGACGAGCCCTTTCATGAAATCACGCCGCGATACGCCCGTCGCTTCGTAATAATTGTCCTTGCCAACTTGTTTTTCTTCGGGCGATAGGTTGTTCATGATTCGTTTCCTTGTTTTGGTCGGCAGCACCAACGACATATCGGACTCAGAAAGCGGTCCAATCCTGCGACTTGGCCTGCCCCGAATGCCGCCAGCACGACAAGTCCGAGCATTTCAATGAACTGAGGCCAGACGGGCACGGCACCCGACGAGCCGGGCCATTGCGATGCGATCACCGACGCCAAGAAGCAGGCGCCGACAATCGCAGTTGGCCGCGTAAATAATCCCAAAATTAACAGCACACCGATAGTAACGTCAAAATATCGGATGATCCCGTCGATGGACTCTGAATCAAGAAACCGCCGGCCAGGCTTGGGGATCGACTGCGGACCGCCACGCCGTTGTTCGTCCGTTGCAATTGCATTGATGTCGCGTTCGTAACCGAGCCAAAGTTGATCGATGGGGGGCACGAGGTCCCTTCTTAGGGATGCCATGTCGCCGTCCATGCGAGCGAGCTGGCCTTTCAATGAAGTGACCTCGGTGCGCGCCGAGTCGGTGAGGTTCTTCGAACGACGGACCAGGCCATTTTGATACTCTTCGACTTCGCTGGCGTGATTATCCAAGAACCAATTCAACTGTCCCACGCGGGTCTCGAAGGTCTTCTGTGCGTTCTTTTGCTGCGCTTCGTCAAAGTCGAAGCGTTGCCCTGCACGCACATGAAATTCGTCCCAAATCTGTGTGGTTTGCTCGAGATCGAGACGGGCGACACCGTCGGCATCCCAGACCAGGTTGTGAAACATGGGGGCCAGCCAGCCTTTGGCGTTGCCAAGGAATCCAGCCGAGTAGGGTTTGGGGTCCCGGATCTTGGCGGCACCTTCGCGATAGAAATGAAGGCCGATGCCAATTCGCAGCGCGACCAGCGCGACCATCGTCACAATTCCGAGATTTCGAACGGAAGCATTCAGTGGAGTCTCTCCCATTGATCGGGACATGCAATTCGGCACCGCGATCAAAGCAGTTGAGTTGTTTTGGGGCGGGAAATGTTGCGGGAGCTCGTTTTGGGCCAAACCGAAGGTGATTTGGAGTTTTCGTTCGACAACCCATTATTGTCCAATGGCCCGGTTTCGCCAACCTCCGGCCACAATTCCTGGGAAGGAATCATGGCAACATTGTCTGACGTCGTCGCCACTGAACAGAGGAAATGCCGCAGCGAGACGCCAATTTCGCGCACCCGTCGAGGCGATATGCGTGTTGTTTTCGCGGGTTTTGTACGAATTCGCATCGGCCTGGGTACATAAGTCGTTCGGAAGAAGCCCGCCAGGGGCCTCAGCGAGGTGTGATGTGTGGAGAGGACGGAGTTCTGCGCGGCCCAAATGCCCTGCCCGAGTACGACACTACGTGTTGTGGCGAATCACGACTTACCGGCCCACAACGTGTGGGTCGCCGCAACCGAGCGATAGCTCGGATCGGTCCGGGGCGCAGTCTCGCTAGCCTGCGTCTTATGACGTTTCATCAGCGAACCGGAAACAGACGTTCCCGCTGCTGACTGCCGAGTCCGGCAGCGTATTCACTGATCTCGTAGGCTTCGGCCATCTCGATCGTACTGCCGGCGTCGCCAAAGGCCGCGACCAAGGCCTCGCGAAATCGGTCCGCAACCGAACGAGTTCGTTCCGCAAACCACGCGGCCAGCCATTTTCGACGTTCAGATGGTTCGGTGGGCACGTCATCCAACACACCCTTGTTGTAGGGCAGCCATTGATAAACCTGGGATTGATGGCAGTCGAGCATCCCGACAATCGCGTCAAAATGTGCCGCCACGTCGATGACGATATCGGGCGCTAGAGGACAAGGTTTGGTGAACAGATCTGCCATGTATGCGACGACAGGGTCGCTACGTAGCGCTGGAACGTCCGCAACGCTTAACGGTACCGTCACCATGTAGGAAGCATCTTGAACGGCTTGCCCGACGGCCCGGTGATCCGGGTGATAGTCATTGGTTCGGTGCGTCAGCACTAAGTCCGGCTTAAATATGCGGATCTCACGTATGATCCGGTGGCGGACTTCCAGAGTTGGCTGCAATTGGCCATCCGGAAAATCCCAGACGTCGAACACGACCCCCGTCAACTCAGCCACGGCTTGGGCCTCTTGTTGGCGTACGGCGGCAAGTTCTTCGGCGCTCAACGCGTGATGTCCGGCCGCGCCGTTGGTCACCGAGACGATTTTTACTGTGTGCCCAAGTTGCCGGTAGATCGTGATCAGGCCACCCGCATGAAATTCTGCGTCGTCGGGGTGGGCACCTAGCACAAGCATCCTGAGCGGGTCGTTGGGCATGGAGCGAACTCCTGACGGATGTGCGGACTTTGTTGCGACTATGGAAACGAGGTTACATAATGAAACTCGCTTTGAATAGGCGCCCGCTGGGATGCGTTGAAGTCCGGGCACAGGGCGTCGGAGAACTCGGTTCGAACTTTCAATCGGAGACTGTTATGCGCGGCCCGCAAATCCTGTTGTTGACGCTAACTGTTTTTTCCAACGCGTTTGTGGCTTATGCCGACGACACGTCGTTGCGGCCATCGCAGAAATCCGCCGTGGATGATGTCCAGCGGCGGGCCGAACAAATCAAGGCCACGAACCGAACACTTTGGGAACTGGCCGAGGTCGGCTTGCAAGAACGAAAGTCGAGCGCACTGCTTGTTGGTCAATTAAAGGAGGCTGGTTTTGCGGTCAAGGAAGGCGTGGCTGACATGCCGACAGCGTTCGTGGCTAGTTACGGCAGCGGACGTCCGATCATAGGCATTTTGGCCGAATACGACGCGCTGCCCGGGATGTCTCAACAGGTCGTGCCTCGGCGCGAGGCGGTCACAGAGGGTGGAGCCGGACACGCGTGTGGACACAGCGGGTTAGGCGCGGGTGCGGTTGGAGCGGCATTGGCCGTTAAAGCCGCTCTCGAGAAACACGACATCTCAGGGACGATCCGCCTGTACGGAACGCCCGCGGAAGAGACCGTCATCGGCAAAGTCTACATGACGCTCGACGGACAGTTCGACGACTTGGATGTCTGTCTGCATTGGCATCCAGGCAATCGCAATGAAGCTTGGAGTGGAAGTTCGAAGGCCTTGGTTTCGGCCAAGTTCACCTTCGGTGGTACGCCTTCGCATGCCTCGGTCAGCCCGGAGAGCGGTCGCAGCGCGCTTGACGCGGTCGAATTAATGAACGTGGGCGCGAATTTCATGCGAGAACATCTAAAGGAAGACGCGCGGCTGCACTACGTGATTACCGACGGTGGCGGGCAACCCAACGTCGTGCCGCCGACTGCGACGGTGTGGTACTTCGTCCGCGCCGACGGGCACAAAGATGTCGAATACAGTTTTCGCTGGCTGCAGGACATCGCCAAGGGCGCGGCTCTGATGACGCGTACGAACTTGTCGGTTGCAATCGATACCGACTGTCATGAGATCATCGTCAACGCGCCGTTGTCCGATCTGATCACGAAGAACCTGCAACGTATCGGCGCACCCGCCTTTGACGACAAGGAAATCGAATTCGCTCGTCGACTGCAGGCTCCGCTGACTGCGCAGTTTGGCACCGAGTTTCCATTGGCAATTGACGAACGAATTCACCGTGCCGCGGTGGGAACAGATCCCAGCAAGGGTTCGACGGACGTTGGCGACATCAGTTGGCGCGTGCCGACAGGCGGACTTCGAACTTCGTGCCTGATCGCAAGAAGCCCAGGTCACAGTTGGCAGAACGTAGCGAGCATTGGCTCGACAATCGGTGAAAAGGGTATCATCTATGCTGCCAAAGCGCTGGCTGTCACGGCGATTGACTTGTACGAAGATCCAAAACTGCTGGCCGCCGCACGGGGCGACTGGCAACAACGCATGGAGGCACGCACGTACTTCAGCTTCATTCCAGATGGCCAGGCACCACCGCAGAAGATCCGTTGAGCGTGGCGGTGCGGGCGAGTGCGCGCCCCGGACCGACGCGACCTATCGCTCGGTAGCGGCGACGCGCTCCCCGACCAACCTGCGGTCGGTGCCCGTCGCTGAAAACTTGACTCATTTGTACAGATAAACCTGACAGAAGTTTTCTAGTGCTGTGTCAATTTTTGATTTTAGGGTGGAAGAAGAATGGTCGCCTGGCGAGATAGTCGTTGATCGCTCCGCGATCAAACGTTTGGTTCGCGGAGCGAACCACGACAATCAGACTCGACACCCTAATGCTCAGCCTTGACAGAGCACTAGCCGCAAATCTCAGCGAGCATTTTCGCAAACAACTCCATCGGCAGGCCGACCACGTTTGATTCGCTGCCGACAACGATCTTCACCCACTCCAGTCCGTCCTGGAATCCGAAGGCACCAGCCTTGCCTTGCCACCTGTCGCTCTCGAGGTGTTTTTCTAACTTTTTGTCAGACAATTCGTACATCTGAAGCTTCGTTGCTTCAACTTTGACCAGGGTTTTCATATCGGGATTACGCCACAAGCAAAGTCCACTGTAGACGTGGTGCGTCCGACCGCTCAGTAGTTTCAGCATCTGCCGCGCATGGTTTCGGTCGGTTGGCTTGCCAAGAATCTGGCCATCGCACTCGGCCACTGTGTCGCAACCGATGACAATCGCTTGGCCGCAGCGCCCTGCGACATCGGCTGCTTTCTGGTAGGCTAACCTCGCAACCAATTCCTGCGGCGACTCGCGGGTCACGCTGCCACACTCGGCTCCATCGCGGGGGGGCATTACCTCGAACAAATAGCCAGCCAATTGCAGCAATTCCCGACGGCGGGGCGATTGGCTGGCCAAAACCAGCTTCATGTCCGCAGTTGTCATGATGTCACTTGGGTTTCGTCATTAGGCTTGCTGTGGCGTCCGCAATCGCCACGTTCACATTCGGTTTATCGGTTACCGCCAAATGCTATTCTCCGTGTTGCATGAAGACAACCATCTGCTGGTCGTCGACAAGCCTGCCCATTTGCCAACGATGGGAGTTCCGGAGGGCGAGCCAAGCTTGTTGGCGGCTGCAAGGCAGTACATCAAGCAGAAATACAATAAGCCCGGCAACGTCTATCTGGGAATCGTCAGCAGGTTGGATGCCCCGGTGACGGGAGCTGTCGTGATTGCGCGAACATCGAAGGCGGCAGCGCGTTTGACGAAGCAATTTCGCGAACGCAGTGTTCGGAAATGCTACTGGACGCTGCTCGAAAAGCAGCCCAATCCGCTGGAAGCGACGTTGGTCGATTGGCTGCGACACGACGAGCGCCACCGGCGAATGCACATCACCACAAGTTCGTACCCAGATTCCCAGGAAGCTCGTCTGACCTACAGAACAATACGCCGCGTGACCGGTGCGATTTTGGTTGAAATTGAATTGTTAACGGGTCGCAAGCACCAAATTCGCGTCCAACTCTCTCACCACGGTGTTCCAGTCTTGGGCGATCGAAAATACGATTCGAGGCGCAAATTTCCCAGCGGCATCGCCCTCCACGCACGGAGTTTGACCTTCGAACATCCCGTTCTGAAGACACCCGTCGAGGTGGTCGCGCCAATGCCGCAGGCCTGGCGAGAATTCGGTCTGGAGGTCGGGTCTTGAGCGAACAGAGGAGCGCAGCCTGGCGAAAAATTGGCGCAGTCCGCGCGCTTCCGTGTCTGGTCACCTCGGCTACGGTAAACTGTTACGCGGCTTTCGACTGCGCCCAGCATTCCTGCCGCGACACGATGGCCAATTGGTGTTCGATCACGCCGATCAAGTCGGAATTCAGAAACGGCTTAGCAATGATCTGACCGACACCTTCGTTCTGCAGTCGTCGTTTGTCGGACAGGCGGGGAAAGTTGACTAAGGCCACAATTGGGGCGTGGTCGAGGTGACGGGCGAACCTGTGCAGTGGATCCAGCAACCCGGGGAGTTGTAATTCATCCCAGATTCCTGCGGCTGCGCCGTGGATCATGGTCGATTGCCGTGGTGCAACCCATACGGTCGCAAAGCCAGCCTGGACGCAGGTCGCGGCCAGCCCTTGATAGGCAATCGACGTTTCTGTGCCAATGGCGATCAGTTTCTGTTCACCCGCTATACGTGGGGCAGGGAGATCAAGCAGCCGCTCCACATCCGTGGCAGTCCGGGGGTGACTCCAGAGCGGACTCGATCCCGCCAAAAACTCGCGCAAGCGGGCCTCGCCCTGGTGCCAGTAAAGTCTGAGCATACCGGGCCAAGGGTGGCCGGTGCGCATTTCGCCTTCGCACCAGGATCCCGCTAGGATGGACAATCGAGCCAACGGCGCCAGGCGATGCAGCGCCTCGATGTCTGCTTTAGCAAACTGCCCCGGACGCGCCTGCGCTACCACCATCAGTTCCGGCGGCAGGGCGGGATGTTGCAGTGCTTCCGTCGCTTCGACGGTCGTCGCGGCAACCGAAAGGAGACTGTGCTCGGCTAACCATGCGGTTGCCGAGGCAAACTCGCGGTGGAGACGGTCGCCGATAAGAAGTACACGCCGAAGGACCATATGCTGTCGCTCTCTCTAGTGTCCGAAATGAATCAGACTGTCAGTTTCTATCGCCATCGTCCCACAACTGCGACCGACGTGGCAGGCTCCGCCGACCGGCGAGCACTGGTCATTGGTAAGTGCGACCGGCCACGAACCGTTAGCTCGGCATGTCCTGCTCGCAATCTTCAATGCAAGCGAGAACCTCTGTGGGATTTTGGGCATCACGCAACGACGCCAGCACGGCTGTGCTACCAATCAGTCGACTGAGCCTGGCTAGAAGTCGCAGGTGGCCCCGATCATCGCAGGAGCAGACGAGAAAGAACAGATCGGTTAGTCCGCCACCGCCGAAAGGGATGCCGTTTGGTGTAATACCGAGTGCCAGAAATGGCTCGGCCAGAATGGTCGACATGGGCCGGCGAGCGTGAAGCAGCGCCACGCCGTTGTCCAGTGCCGTGGGGTGCAGATTTTCGCGGGCCCGAATGGCCTCAGCCATCTTCTCCGGATCCCACAACAGGCCCGTTTTGGCGGCAAGTTGCGTCATGGCCACGATCACCGAACTACGCGTCCTAGCGGGCAATGGAATAGCAATCGCTGCTAGCGGCAAGTGGTCGGCGATGGAGATCGTGGCTTGTTCGGTCTGGTTCGCGTTACCCTGGAGAACCTCCTCGACTTCGACGAGTTCGCTGGCATCGGAAGCTCCAATTCGTTCCTCCAGCCAATGATGAATCTCTGCCTGCGAGAATCGCCACCGACCACCAATCTTCCGCCCAGGGAGTTTTTCGCGATCGGCCATTCTTGCGATTTGCGCAGGGGACAGGTGCAAGTACGCTGCCAAGCTATCAGTGTCAAAATCTTCGTGAGGCATGGGATGGTCGGATGGTGAGATGCGGGAATGCGGCAATTCTCTGTGGCCAGCATGTTGGTGTCCAAAGTTGCCGAACCCGTGATGATATCGCAAGCTAAAGACGTCACAAGCTAAATCGGAATTGCGGTTTGAGGCGCCAATTTGCTATAAGCCGATTCGCATTATAGCGTTCCTTCACGATGGCATTGTATTTCTTTCTCACGAGACATTGACTATGGTACCCTGCCGGCTTCGCATTTTGCTGAACCCGTTCCTTCTCGCTGCCGCCACAGTCCAGGTTTCTGCTCAACAGCCCTATGCGTTCCACCCCGTACCTTTGCCGCCGCCAACGTCCGCCCAGGCAAATACTCCGTCATTTTCACCAGAAGTCTTAGCGTGGCCTGTCGAGGAATTGCCTCCCGCTCGGCCGACTGCACCACCACCAGCCCACGCGAATACTCCAATCGCTGAGGCAACTGAGAGCTGGATCCAACCCAGAGAGTGGTTCTTACTTGGCGAAACTAGCGGCAGCGTGGAACTGGGGATCAATGGGTCCGATGGCAACTCGGAAGCTCTTAGTCTGCAAACAGGTTTTGACTTGAAACAGAAGACGGATGTGGACGAATTGAGATTCGATCTGACGTATAACAAGGCGACGGCTGACGGAGTTCAAACTCAGCATAATTCCTTATTCAACGCTTCCTATGAATGGACCATTGATGAATCAAAATGGGATCTTTTCCTGAGGGAGGCAACGGAATACGACGAATTCAAGGCATTCAACCTGCGGATCGCCATCAATGCTGGTGTTGGGTACGATGTCATCAAGACCGACGCAACGATCTGGAAGATTCGGTGCGGTGCGGGTTCCTCGACCGAAATTGGTGGTCCGGCGGACGAATGGGTACCAGAAGGTGTGTTCGGCGTCGATTTCGAGCGTCAATTGTCGAACCGCCAAAAGATCAGCCTGACGGGTGACTATTTTCCAGATTGGAGTGACTTTACGAATTACCGAATTGTCAGTGAAGCGAGTTACGAGGTGCTACTGAACGAAGAGCACAATCTCAATTTGAAGATGTCGATGCAGGATCGCTACGACAGTACGCCAAACGGTGCCAGACCCAACGACATCAATTACTCGGTTCTCTTGCTTTGGAAAACGTAGTGCACACGCGATGAACCCAAGGCGCGGGTCTCGGCAATCAGCGTCGTGCACGGTGTTGTAGCCGGTAGCGGCATGTATATCGATCGAAGTCTGGTGCCGTTTGTTGTCACGAATCTGCACGAATCATCCCGGTAAGTTAATAGATCCAGGCGTTTCCCTCAGGCGGAGTTGTCGCAGTGAAACTGATCGTTGCCATCATCCAGCCGACTAAGTTGAAAGTCGTGCAAGAGGCGCTTTCGCAGGTTAGCGTCCAACGGATGACCATTTGTGACGCGCTGGGTTACGCGCGACAGCGCGGACGGACCGAAATGTATCGGGGCCACGAGTACGACCAGTCGTTGCTCCGTAAGGTCGTTCTGGAAATCGTTGTCAACGACGACTTCCTCAAACGAACGCTTGCCACCTTGCAGGACGTCGCACGCACGGGTGCCGAAGGCACAATTGGCGATGGCAAGGTCTTTGTGCTCCCTGTCGAGCAGGCCTATCAGATTGGTGGGGCCGCCAGTGGGCCGGAGGCCGTGTAGAGAGTGGAAGGAGCGGCAGTGATTGGGATCTATTTAGAGATTCAGTCACCATTCGTCGTGGGGGTGTCATTCGACTTCGGCTCAGAGGTTGATTCCGTCGCCGAAGCAGGAGCTTCGAGCGGCTTTTCTGATTCCACCGTTTTCATTGGTGGCAGGCCATATTGTTGGGCTTCTTCGAGGAACACCTCGTCAATGTCCGTTTGATCGGCGTCGCGCCGGAGCAACAAGTAGATTGCCGTTGCGCCACACCAAAAGAAGCTGAAGTTGAAAGCCCCAACGATGACGCCAACGATCCCGTTGCACGAGTCGATCAGCCAGCCACCGTTCTCTACGACTGTCGTACCACTTGTGCCAAGCAGGACGTCATTCAAACGTTCGGAACTGGCACCCCAGGACGCTGCCCAGAGGGAAACTTCGACGACTAGAACGCCCACCTGCGAGACGACCAACCAGCAGACTCCCCCAAACAGGATTGTCACCAATGCATAGAAAAGATAGTGCAGTGGACGCTGGAAAGTATACGAAAAACTACGGCTGAACGCTTCGAAGGCGTCGCTACCTTCTTCACAGCTGATCGTGGGAAACATGAGCGGCCAGCCAAACAGCACGCCGATCAAGAAAATCACCATGATCAATCCAGCGATCAGCACCAACGGCCACAGAATTCCTGCGATCAAGACTCCCACATCCAGCCGCATCAGCCCGCCCAGGGCAAGCACCGGGAGAGACGTCAGCACCAAGCCCAGTAGTGGGAACAATGGTGCCAGCAGATACCAAACATAGTTCTTGGTCGCGTGCTTCATCGCCGAGCCCATGCCGAGCCGTTCTTCTCGACCCAACTGAACTGCGGCGAGGCGTGTGATGGCACCGCCAAAGAAAGCCCAAACGGCAAGATTCCAGAGGCCGCCGAAGAGCAAGTATGCGGCCTGAGTGATGCTCAATTGACGGTCCAGCAACTTGGCGAATGGGCTGGTGAACTTGCGGTAGGTCACAACCACATGGTTGCTCTCAATTGGCCACGATGCCGAGGTCAGCAACGAGTCAGCAGAATATGAGGCGGGGGTCGTGCTGTTTTCAAGCGCCACCGGCCAGTCAGAATTTGCCTGCGCGAATTCGCTAAACTGCGGCTGGCGCAAGTCGAGGTCGGTGACGAACAGGGTGTCTGCCCCCCACCAGCCCAGTGGCGTGAGCAGTGCACCGGCAACCGCCAAGACGAGAACGGGCAGGCTGATGGAAATCCGAAAAATCCGAAAGATCATCAGCCATGGGCAGATTTGCTTCCAAGCAATTCGCCGCACGACTCCATTATCGTCGGGCATCAGTGCAGTCCTAGCGTGCGATGTTAACAGTTACCCATGCGGGCGGATGCGGGACTTGGTTCGACCTAATTCAGAACGTCGCAACGGAGTGTGCTTCAGCGTTGTTCGGCTTCACTTTCGAGCTCGTCCTCGCTCGGCTCCGCTGGCATACCATAATCTTCGTTCAGCCAACGTCCCAGGTCGATTTGCTTGCACCGCGCGCTACAGAATGGCATCGACGTTGATTTTTCCGAATCAAACTGCTTTTTGCAGATCGAGCACCGCATTGTGGCCATTTGATTGAGCCTTCAAAAGAAGCCATTGTACCACTATGAATCGGATTTGGACCCCGAGTCTTTCTTCGGGGGTGTCTTCTTCTTACTGCTGTCAGATTTTCCTTCGGATTTGCTTTCCGATGAGCTTTCGCTCTTCGACTTCTTCTCCGCAGCAGCACCTTTCTTGTACGACTCGCTACGGTAGTCTGTCTCGTAGAAGCCGGAGCCTTTGAACATCAGGGCGGCTCCTGTCCCAAACAGCCGTCGCAACTTCATCTTCTTACAGGCTGGGCACTTCTTCTTCGTCGCTTCGGTGATGCCCTGGAATAGCTCAAATTCGTGGCCACACGCATCGCACTGGTAGTCATATGTGGGCATGGTTCATCTCGAAGATTATTCAGTGGAAGTCTCATCCGTATCAACTTCTATGGTGGTCGTTCTATCGTTGGCAGGAGGGCCGGCGGAAATCAGGACCTGAGGTGGTCGCACAACTCGGTCGTGCAACTGATATCCCACGCGTGTAATGCGAGTGACGATCCCCTCTGCCGATTCGGCGGACGGCTCTTTTCCAATCGCCTCGTGCAAGTTGGGATCAAACGCGACACCATTCGCCTCGATCGGACGGCACCCATGTTGTAGTAGCACTGCGAGCATTTGCGACGACACCATCTTCACGCCTGCCAACAGGCCACTTGTCGAATCGGTTTGTTCGGCCGCCTCAACAGCGCGATCAAGATTGTCCAACACGGGAAGCAGATCGCCGAGCAAAGGCAGATTGGCATAGCGGCGTTGGTCATCCAGTTCGCGCCGCGTGCGTTTGCGGAAATTCTCCAGCTCGGCCTGCGCTCGCAGTACCCGATCGTTGGCAGCTTCCAGTTCAACTGCCACGGTCGCGGAATCTGTCGCCGGGATCACGTCAGACGACTCCGCACTGGATTGGTCGGCTTGAGATGCATCAGCGTTGGCCGTAGACGGATCAACGGTCTGGTCGTCCGGTTCTTGGAGGTCGGATTCCGACATCTTGAATTAACCCTCATTCTCGGTTGCGTCCTCAGTGGGCGCAAAATAGCTTCGAAGCTGTTCCAAAAAACTCTTGCGATGCGGCGCGACATGAGTGTTTTCCAGCTCCGCCAACTGGCGCAGCAGTGTCTCTTGCGCCTCGTTCAACTTTTTAGGAACTTCGATGTACATCTGCACGTGCAAATCGCCGGGTCGGCCGCCGTGTGGGTCGGGCATACCTTTTGAACGCAATCGAAAAACCTCTCCGGATGGCGTGCCGGGCGGGATTTTCAGCTCCTCGGGACCAGCTAGCGTGGGCACCTCAACGGACGCCCCCAATGTTGCTTGGCTATAGGTTACGGGGAGCCGCAAAATAAGGTGTGTGCCGTCGCGCTCGAAAATCTTGTGAGGCCGAACGGCAACGAAACAATAACAGTCGCCAGGCGGACCACCGTCCGGGCTGGGCTCGCCTTGACCTGTCAGACGGACTCGCATTCCGTCGTCGATACCGGCAGGAATTGCGACGTCTAAGTTGATCGGCTCGGGCACGAAACCGCTTCCACGGCAACTGTCGCAGGGGTTTGAAATGACATGCCCCGTACCCTGGCAAGTCGGGCACGTCGTTTGAACGCGGAGAATTCCAGCTGACTGTACCACTTGCCCGCGCCCGCCGCATCGCTGACAGCTTTCGGCCACGGCGCCAGGCGCTGCGCCCGATCCCGAGCACTTTTTGCAGGGGGCCTTGCGTTTTAACTTGACGGTCTTGGTAACGCCGCGTGCGGCATCTTCCAGGTCGAGCGTTGCATCACAGCGAACGTCTTCGCCCGGTCGTACACGGCGTCCGCCACGTCGTCGACCGCCACCGCCACCGAAAAGATCGCCAAACAGTCCGCCCGAAAAAATGTCGCCAAACGCCTCGAAGATGTCTTCCACTTCGTGAAATTGCTGCCCCGCGCCGTCCAAGCCGGCATGACCGTATTGGTCGTACCTCGCCCGTTTTTGAGGATCGTTTAGAACCTCGTAAGCTTCTGCTGCTTCCTTGAACTTCTCCGTGGCGGTTTCATCGTTGGAGTTGGCATCAGGATGGTATTTGAGCGCAAGTTTGCGATATGCGGCCGAAATATCCCGATCCGATGCATCGCGCGCAGCGTTTAGGACTTCGTAATAGTCTCGTTTGCTTGCCATCGTTGCTGGGGCGGCTCTTCAATTGACTAAAAAACGGGCCACCTTGCGGTGGCCCGTCGCAACGTTCCTTTCGATAGGCCGGCTTGGGTGCCGACCCGGCTTGAAACCCTCTAGCGGACACTGCCTTCGATCCGCTGTTTGTCCTTGTCTTCCTGCTCCAGGTTGGTGACCAACGCTTCGGTCGTGAGCAATAAACCAGAAATGCTGGCCGCATTGCTCAACGCCGATCGGACCACCTTGACGGGGTCAATAATTCCAGCTTTGAACATGTCAGTGTAGGTACCGGTATTGGCGTCGTAGCCAACGTTTCTCGCCTTTTGCCGCGCGTCGTCGGCGACGACCGAACCATCAATGCCGCAGTTGTCGGCGATTTGGCGAAGCGGAGCATCCAACGCCTTTAGTACGATATCGACGCCGATCTTCTCATCGCCTTTGGCAGATGCACGGGCTTCCTGAACGGCTTCGGTGCATCGCAGCAAGGCAACTCCACCACCGGGCAAAATGCCTTCTTCTACGGCTGCGCGGGTCGCGTGCAGGGCATCTTCGACACGAGCCTTCTTCTGTTTCATGTCGGCTTCCGTTTCGGCACCGACAGAGATTACTGCAACACCACCCGCCAACTTGGCAAGCCGCTCTTGGAATTTCTCTTTGTCGTATTCGCTGTCCACCTGGTCGATCTGGCTGCGAATCTGCTTGATGCGATGATCAATATCGGCCCGATCGCCAGCACCTTCAACCAACGTCGTGCTGCTCTTGTCTACGACGATCTTCTTGGCACGCCCAAGCTGATCAAGTGTCAGATTCTCAAGCTGTAGGCCGAGGTCTTCGCTGATCATCGTGCCACCCGTTAGGATGCCGATGTCACCCAACATGGCTTTGCGGCGATCGCCAAATCCGGGAGCCTTGACCGCACAGACGTTCAACACCCCACGCAGCTTGTTGACTACCAGCAAGGTGAGTGCCTCTGCTTCCACGTCTTCAGCAATGATCAACAGCGGCTTACCGGTTTGACCTACCTTTTCCAGAATCGGCACCAACTCACGGATGTTCCCGATTTTCTTCTCGTGAATCAGAATATAGGCGTCTTCGAGAAGACAGTCCATTTCGGTCGAACGGTTGATGAAATACGGCGAAACGTAACCTTTGTCGAATTGCATTCCGTCGACAAATTCCACTTTGGTATCCGCGGTCTTGCCTTCTTCCACCGTGATCACGCCGTCTTTGCCTACCCGTTCCAGCGCGTTTGCCAGTTCGTCTCCAATCGCCATGTCGTTGTTCGCACTGATGGCACCAACACTGGCAACTTCATCACGGCTCGTGACGGGCTTACCCATTTTGACCAATTTCGCTTCGGCGGCGTCAACTGCGATCTCGATTCCACGGCGAAGCGCTGTGGGATTGCTGCCTGCGACGACATTTCGCAGACCTTCTTTGAAAATCGCACGCGCCAACACGGTGGCCGTTGTCGTGCCGTCGCCGGCGATGTCCGACGTCTTTTGAGCGACTTCAACAACGAGCTTTGAACCCATGTTCTCGAATCGATCTTCCAATTCAATTTCTTTCGCGACCGTCACACCGTCTTTGGTGACGGTCGGACCACCGAACGACTTGTCAATAATCACGTTGCGCCCAGTCGGGCCCATCGTAACTGCAACCGTGTCGGCAAGCTTATCCACACCGCGCAACATTTTTGCTCGAGCGTGATCTTCAAACAGAAGTTGTTTTGCCACTGGGAATGACCTTTATTAAAAAGTTTGGTTGATATCGGATCGGGCCGATGTCAGACGACCTTTGCCAAGATGTCGCTTTCCCGCAAAATCTTGACTTCGTCGCCATTGAATTCAATGTCCATGCCGCCGTACTTTCCGTAGATCACTTCGTCTTTGACAGCCACTGACAGCTCGCCCCGCTGGCCATTGTCCAGCAAGCGTCCAGGTCCTACCGCCACAACCGTCCCGCGTTGCGGTTTCTCTTGGGCCGAATCTGGGAGCACGATGCCACCAGCGGTCGTCTGTTCGGCATCGATCGGTTTGACAACCACGCGATCGTCCAGGGGACGGATATTGATTTTCGCCATCGCTGTTTTCCTTACGTCTATCGATGTTTAAAGGTTGTTTTATGTGAATCCGTGAATCGCGGCCGTCTACATCATGCCGGGCATACCACCCATGCCGCCCATACCTGGCATACCGCCACCCATGCCGCCCATGCCGCCCATGTCGGGCATACCACCGCCCATTCCGCCGTGATGGTCATGGTGATCATCCCCTGCTTCTTCCTCTTGTGGTATCTCCGTGATCAAGGCAGACGTCGTAAGCAGCAACGAGGCCACGCTGGCGGCGTTCTGGATCGCGGTGCAGACCACTTTGGCAGGATCAATGACGCCGGCGGCGGTCAGATCGCCGTAGCTGTTCTTGTCTGCGTTGTAGCCTTCGGTCTTGCTCTTCAACTGACGCACGCGATTAACGACGACGGCACCGTCCTGGCCGGCATTATCGGCGATCGCTCGTAGAGGCTGATCGAGAACATTCTTGATGATTGTCGCACCGAGTTTCATGTCGCCTTCGAGCTTGAGCCGCGCGACGGCTTTTTCAGCTCGAATCAACGCCACACCACCTCCCGTGACCACCCCCGATTCCAAGGCCGCCTGTGTGGCAGATTTGGCATCTTCGATCAGTGCTTTGCGTTCTTTCATCTCGGTTTCCGTTGCCGCACCCACACTGATTTGGGCCACGCCACCAGCGAGTTTCGCCAACCGCTCTTGCAACTTCTCGCGATCGTAGTCGCTATCGGTGATTTCGATCTCATTTCGGATCTGCTGAACACGACCCAGAATCGCGTCTTTCTTGCCAGAACCGCCAACGATGACGGTTTCTTCTGACGAGATCTTGACTTTCTTAACCCGGCCAAGATCTTTCAGAGTAACGCTCTCCAGTTCAATTCCGAGGTCCTTAAAGATCGGTTCGCCACCAGTCAGAATGCCGAGGTCACCCAGCATCGCCTTGCGTCGATCGCCGTAGCCCGGAGCCTTGACGGCACAGACCTGCAGAATGCCACGCATCTTGTTCACAACCAAAGTGGCTAAGGCTTCGCCTTCGACATCTTCGGCGACGATCAGCAACGGCTTATTAGCCTTGCTGATGGCTTCCAGCAACGGGATCAGCTTCTTATTCGAGGAGATCTTTTCTTCAAATAACAGGATGTAGCAGTTCTCCAACTCGACTGTCACATCGTCCTGGTTGGTGACGAAGTGCGGCGAAAGGAAGCCGCGATCGAACTGCATCCCTTCGACGACGTCGACTGTGGTTTCACTACTTCGCCCTTCTTCCACCGTGATCACGCCATCCTTGCCCACCTTCAGGAACGCGTCGGCTAGGACATTACCAATCGTGGGATCGTTGTTGCCTGCGATGGTGGCAACCTGTTGGATTTCCTTCTTATTCTTTCCTGAAACCGGAGTGGCGCTCTTGGAGATTTCCGCCGTAACGGCTTCGGTTGCCTTGGCGATCCCTCGTGAAAGTGCCATCGGGTCCGCACCAGCCGCGACCATCTTCAGGCCTTCCCGATAGATCGCCTCGGACAGCACCGTTGCAGTGGTCGTGCCATCGCCGGCGACATCGTTAGTTTTGCTGGCTGCTTCTTTAACCAATTGAGCGCCCAGGTTTTCTTCTGGATCGTCCAGGTCGATGTCCTCCGCGACGGTCACACCGTCCTTGGTGACTTTCGGGGAGCCCCAACCTTTGTCCAGCACAGCATTTCGACCGCGTGGCCCAAGAGTGCTTCGGACTGCTCTTGCAAGTTTCGTGACACCTGCCAGCAACGGCTGCCGGGCTTTGTCGTCAAACACCATTTGTTTCGCCACGTCCGCATTCCTCCAATTAGATCGCAGGGAGAGTATTCGTTTGACCAAGCAGGCATTAGAGCCCACCTTTGATCAGCAGTTTTCCTGGCGTATTGTATTGCGTTGTCGGCACGCACTTTTGGCAGGCCGAAATGAATGAGCGACCCATATATGCAATGACTGTGCCAATGCCTGTGGCGTTGTGCTAAGCCGCTTGTAGAAAGGGAGTTAGGAGTTTCGTGCTGAAGCATCCAATCTTCCACCCGTCGGAACGAAGTTATGCTGGGTGTCAATTTGGCAGACTCCGCTCGGCGATGCGTTTGGCTACCAACGTACTAGATTTGTGCTAGATTTCGTCAAACACCAAGCCCAGAAAGGGGTTGTGATGTCGATTTATGACGACTCGTTCAGCGAAGATCCCAAAAAAACACCGCAAAAGCCGGCAGACCAGGTTCGCCCGGAACAACTGGCCGCGCCACCGCCGACACCCGTCGGCGGAGGAATGGCCGCTGCCGCTGACGACCCCCAGGAACCCGATTCGCCACGTCGCCGCGGTTGTGGCTGCAGGTCCTGCCTGCTCGTCTTTCTCGCGATCGGCTTGATAAGCGTTACGATATGCGGAATCAGCGGATATCTGTTTGTCAAACGCGCGCCGGGATGGGCGCATGACGCAATTGTCGCCGCAGTGAACGACACTGACCTCGACGCCAAAACTAAACAAGAAATCACGGGAGAAATGGACCGGCTTCTGCGGGAATACAAAGCGGGCAACGTTCCGACCGACCAGTTCTTTGAAGCCCTGGAAGAGCTCGGAAATTCTCCCGTTTTGGTTCTGATCTTGGCCTATGCGGCGATGGAAAGCTACGTCGAACCATCGGGGTTGTCGGACGACGAAAAGGCGGAGGCCAAAATTGCCTTTCAGCGCGTTGCGCGTGGCACGTTTGAGGACCTGATTGACCCGGATGATCTCGAAGAGGCACTTGATTTCATTTCGAAAAAGGACTTTAACGGGAACCGGCAGCTCAAGAGCCGCGTGTCTGACGAGGACCTTCGAGCACTCGTCAGAGAATGCAACCGTGTCGCAGACGATGCCGAGATCCCTCATGAGCGGTATCAGGTTGATGTTGCCGCCGAGGTCAAACGAATTGTTGATCGAGCCGTGGGGATCATTCCCGACGATGTGCCGGAGATAGACGGCGTGGAATCGCCGCCGTCGAAAGAAGCAGCAACCACTCACGACCAGGCAGAATCCTTGTCCGAAGCTGCCGCCGTGCCAGCAGTCGGGACCGTCGAAGACTAGATCCTCAGCATCCGACCAGCCTCTTCTGCCAACCGCGTAGTCAACCAGTATGGACCAAGCAGCACGCATTCCCGCAGGTTTGAGCGTTGGCCAGTGCGCCACATTGGCGTGCTTGTTGGAGGTCATTGCGACCAAGCCGGGCAACGTCCATCGGGCCGCTGATTTTGAAGATCTGGGGCTGCTTGACTTTGCGGTAAGTTCCGCCGCGATCGAACCTGCGATCGCGTTGGCCCATCAACAAGGTGTTGGTGCCGCGGTCCTTCAGGCGACGCGTGCCACTCAGGATCTTGTCCAGAGTAATACTAACCTGGGAACGATCCTGCTGCTCGCACCGTTGGCTGCGGTCTCGGCGGAAATGCCGCTCGTCGAGGGCCTTCCTGGCGTTTTGGCGAACCTTCAGCCCGCTGACGCGGCGGCCGTCTACGAGGCAATTCGGTTGGCAAGCCCCGGTGGCCTGGGCAAAGTCGACGAGATGGATGTCGCCGGCGCGTCGCCGCCAGACCTTCTGACCGCCATGCGACATGCAGCAGATCACGATTTGGTGGCGCGTCAGTACACCAACGGATTCGAACAAGTTTTCGGCCTGGTTGCACCTCGAATTGTCGCAGGCTGCCAATGCGGCCTGTCTTTGACGACGGCAGTCATTGATGCCCACATTTTCTTGATGGCGCAGCATCCGGATAGTCTGATCGCCCGGAAATGCGGTCAAGCGGTGGCTGTGGCGTCGTCCGAGCGTGCCGCTCGCGTGATTGCCGCGGGCCAGCCCAACAGTGACGCCTACTCTCGCGCCGCAAGCGACCTCGATTTTTGGCTCCGTAGTGACGGTCATCGACGCAATCCGGGCACTTCCGCAGATCTGATCGCGGCTGCACTCTTCGTGGCCCTGCGAGAGCGTTGGCTCACGCCACCGTTTCGGTAGTTGACTTTCCACTCGGACTTAGTTTGTGGACTCAATTGAGGTATTCTCAAGGGCTCCCAGTCCACGGTTGAATTGGAGTAATGGCCAGTGACGGAACAATATCGAGTTCGTTTATTCAAGCCAAACCTGGTTTTCAGTGCAGCGCATTTCATCACGTTTAACGGTGATGTTTGTGAACGTCTCCACGGACACAATTATCGCGTCGCAGCGACGATCCATGGAGAACTGGACGAAAACTACTATGTAATCGACTTCATCGCCCTCCGCGACAGCCTGGCGGCAATTGTGGCTGAATTGGATCATCACATGTTGCTGCCAACCAAGCATCGCACAATCCATGTTCAAGCAGATGGACACGAGGTTGAGGTGACTCATGAAGATCGCCGATGGGTGTTTCCGCGAGGCGATTGCCTTCTGCTACCTGTCGAAAATACGACCGCGGAATTGTTGGCTCGTCATATCGGGGGCCAGCTGCTGGACGCGATCACAGAGAAGACCGGCCTCTGCCCCGCGAAATTGGTCGTCGAGGTGGATGAAAACGGTGGGCAATGGGGAGTCTGTGAAGTGACTCGACCGTCTTTGTGAAAGAGCTTCATCGGTAATCTCACCGCTCCCTCGCTAGCCATGTGCAGGTGGCACAATCCAGTGAAAACCCGCAATACAGGTAAAACGACTTTATTTAATCGGCAAAGTCATCCGATGAAAGTCGAATGGCTGCGTTCTTCAGTCATTTGGGAGCGACGCGGAGCGTCTGATTCTGAAACGAGGTAGGTGACCGTGGTGTCCAGCATACGTCGAGCAGCGATTGTGCTGATGAGTATTCCGTTCGAGGATGCTGCTCAAGTCATCGGCAAGTTGCAACCTGCCCAGGCGGAGGCGGTCTCGATCGAAATCGCTCAACTTGGCCGCTGCCCCGTCGAACAGCAAGAAGAGGCCATTCTGGCGTTTGCCGAGGCAAATCCAAATGAAATGGGCAGCAGCATTGGCAGTTTTGACGTCGCGAAGTCGCTGCTCGAAATGGGCCTGGGCAAGGGGGCACCACCATCGGTCGCCGCGGTAAAACAATCGGTCGACGCGTTGCCGTTTGGATTTCTCAAGAGCGTGGATCCACAGAACCTGTTGACTTTCATCAGCATTGAACATTCGCAGACTATCGCGCTGATTCTGTCTCACTTGCCACCCGCCTATGGTGCGCAGGTCGTGGCCGGTCTCACGACAGAACGCCAACTGGCGGTGATCGCCCGAATTGCCAATATGGGACAAACCAATCCAGAGATCATCGAGCAGGTCGAAGATGGATTGGAAAAACGCATGGCCGCCGTGGTCAGCCAGTCGTTTGAATTGGCCGGAGGCGTTGGTAGTGTCGCGGAGATCTTGAACGTTAGTGACCGGACAACCGAAAAGGCCATCTTGGATACTTTGGGGGAAAAAAGCCCCGAGCTCGTTGACGACATTCGGCGACTGATGTTCATTTTTGAGGATATTTCCACGCTTACGGATAAGGACATTCAGTCGATCCTCAAGAACGTCGAAACGTCTCAGTGGGCGATGGCTCTGAAGGGTACGAGCGCCACATTGAAGGAAAAAATCCTGGGCAATATGTCGCAACGTGCTGCGGCGATGCTTACCGAGGAAATAGACTTTTTGGGCGCGGTGCGGCAGAGCGAAGTCGAAACGATCCAGCAGCAGATCGTGGACATCGTGCGGATGTTGGAAGACCAAGGTGAGATCACGCGCCATACCGACGATGCTTCCGACCAGTTCGTGCAGTAGGCCGCCTGGTGGCCTTCTACCAGTATGGATTCTCGCCGCGTATGATTATGCGTGGAACGCATCATCATGCGTGGAACGCAACATGACTCGGGTGATCAGCGTTCGCTTAATTCGTCTGCCGCGCGCACCCGCCTTCGACGTTCCGCTTTCACGCCTTCGAGAGCACAATTGTGTTTGCATTGGTAACCGGCGCGGGTGGCTTCTTGGGGCGGTATATCGCCGAGCAACTAGTGGCTCGTGGTGATCGTGTGCGAGGTTTTTCTCGCCACGAGTATGCCGAGCTGACCGAGTTGGGGATCGAAACCGTCACCGGCGACCTGCGCGATGCAGATGCTGTCGCGGCTGCGTGCCAGGGCGTCGATCTTGTCTTTCATGTTGCCGGTGTCGCGGGGATTTGGGGTTCGTGGGGCCACTTTCACGGAATCAATACGCTGGGGACTGAGCATGTGATCGCCGGATGCCGACGTCACGGCGTCCCGCGACTGGTGTACACCAGCAGTCCGAGTGTCACGTTCGACGGCGGAGATCAGCTGGGCATCGACGAGACGGCACCGTACCCAAACAAGTGGTTGTGCCATTATCCGCACACCAAAGCGTTGGCCGAGCAAGCCGTGTTGGCAGCCAACGGAAAAGACGGACTGGCAACATGCGCCTTGCGTCCGCATTTAATATGGGGACCACGAGACCAGCATCTGATTCCACGTCTCTTGGATCGAGCGAGTTGCGGTAAGCTGGTGCGTGTCGGCGACGGTCGAAACCTAATCGATATGATCTATGTCGAAAACGCAGCCGGCGCGCATCTCTTGGCAGGCGATGCGCTGCATCTCGGAGGTCCCATCGCCGGACAGTCCTACTTCATCAGTCAAGGTGAGCCGGTGAATTGCTGGGAGTGGATCGATCAGATCCTGGTGTCCGCGGGACATTCACCGGTCAAGCGGGCCATCTCTTTCAAGGCCGCTTGGTGCGTTGGTTCCGCAATGGAAGCGGTCTATCGGCTGCTCGGTTTGGAGACGGAGCCAAGGATGACCCGGTTTCTGGCCTCCCAGTTAGCCAGATCGCACTATTTTGACATGGCACGCGCCTGCCAGGATTTTGGCTACTCGCCCACTATTTCGACGGAAGAGGGGATGCGCCGTCTGGCGGAGTCTCTCACGGACTCCACCTGAGGGAGCCTTGGTCCGCTGGTTACCGCTACTAGCGTACTTCACTGCTGGTCGAAGTCATAAAGCGGGTCGGTCAAATAGGGTTCGATGAATCCTCTCGACGCATCGCTGGGTAAGTGTCATTGTCAGTCAATCCGGTGTCGGAGGCTCGAATTGGACCCTTTCTCAGTGCAAGCGGGCCGCTTGTCAATCGTTGGGGAAATAGGTAGTTTCATGTGCTCCCGATTTCCGTAGGACGAGAAATCATGATTGCCTCTGGTGGTACAAGTCAATTGCCCGATAATCAGCGGATTGTCATATCCGGGATCGGCCTTACCGCGCCCAATGGGAACGATTGGGCGGAATTTCGGCGTAGTCTTCTGGAAGGCAAAAGCGGCGTCAGTGAATATGAGATTCGTTACGTCGGCAAGACGCTCGCTGGGGTCTGTTCCTTCGATGTCAAGCGACATCAATCGCGGAAGGACGCGAGGCGTGGGACTCGTGCTGGCAGCGTTGGGATCTATTCCGCCAATGAAGCTGTCAGGCACGCCGGGCTCGATTGGGAGAACATCGACCGATCGCGAGTCGGCATGTACATTGGCGTCACCGAACACGGCAATGTCGAAACGGAAAACGAGATTTTCGAACTGAAGGGATTCGACTACGACACGTCGTTTTGGTCGCACCATCACAACCCGCGGACTGTAGCCAACAACCCCGCAGGTGAAGTGGCACTGAATATGGGGATTACAGGTCCGCATTACACGATTGGCGCGGCCTGTGCTGCCGGCAATGCGGGGCTGATCCAGGGCGCGCAAATGTTGCGGTTGAACGAATGTGACGTGGCGGTTGCGGGGGGCGTGTCTGAGAGCATCCACACATTTGGCATCTTCGCCAGTTTTAAGAGCCAAGGCGCTTTGGCCTCGCACGATGACCCCGCGCGGGCCTCGCGACCGTTCGATGTCGAGCGAAACGGGATCGTTGTATCCGAAGGTGGTTGCCTGTTTGTCTTGGAACGCCTAGACGATGCGAAGCGTCGAGGTGCCTCAATCTACGGCGAATTAGTTGGCTACGCGATGAACACCGATGCCACCGACTTCGTATTGCCCAATTCGGATCGCCAAGCCGAATGTGTCGAGTTGGCCCTTAAGAAAGCAGGTTTGCGGGCCGAGCAGATCGACATTGTCAGCACGCACGCCACTGGCACTAGCTTGGGCGACGCGCAGGAATGCGAAGCGCTCCGCCGCGCGTTCCGTGGCTGCGAGAACACGCACTTTAACAATACAAAGAGCTTTATTGGCCACACCATGGGTGCGGCGGGCGCTTTGGAATTGTCCGGCAATCTGGCGTCGTTTCAGGACGGCATATGCCACGCGACGATCAACGTCGACGAGCTAGACCCGGAATGTACACTAGACGGATTGGTCGTCAACGAACCTCGCGAAACTGGGCGGCCCCGCTACATCTTGAACAATTCGTTTGGGATGTTGGGAATCAACTCCGTCGTCATTATCGAACGAGTTTAAGCAAGTACTGGTCTAAGCAAGCTCTTAAGCCTGCACGAGGGAGAAGTAAAGCGTATGACACCCGCCGAGATCCGCGACGAAATCCTGGATATTCTGGAGAACATCGCGCCGGACGAGGATTTGACAGATCTTAAAGAAGACGTTGCCTTCGTCGACCAACTAGAATTGGATAGCATGGACTTCCTGGACATTGTCATGGAACTGCGGAAGCGCCATCGTGTCCAGATTCCGGAAGAGAACTATACGGAACTTGCCAGCATGGCGAGCACCGTTGCGTTCCTGACTCCCTTGATGAAAGACTTGCAGAAAGCCTGATCGTACTACCTACCGGATTGTCTTCCTCGATTCACGATTCGGCTCTGCCTTTTGCGCCATGTACGACACGATCATTATTGGGGCCGGCATGTCGGGGCTGGCGGCAGGAATTCGACTCGCTTATTTTGATCAGCGCGTTTGCATTCTGGAACGGCATACCACGATTGGCGGTTTGAATTCATTCTATCGCCAGGGCGGGCGTGACTACGATGTGGGCCTTCACGCGGTCACGAATTTCGTTCCCAAGGGTACGCGGCGCGGACCGCTGGCTCGGGCGTTGAAACAGTTGCGTTTTACTCGAGACGATTTTGCTTTGGCGCCCCAGATTGGTTCGCGGATCGCCTTTCCTGGCGTTTACCTGGATTTTGGCAACGGCATCGAATTGCTGGAGTCGGAAGTGGCCGCCAAGTTTCCCACCCAAGTCGACAATTTTCGCAAGCTGCTGGCTCGATTGATCGAGTATGACGATCTGGATCAGGAGAGCTTCGAAATATCGGCCCTCGACGTACTCAACAAGACGTTAGACGACCCACTACTAATTGAAATGTTGCTTTGCCCGCTGATGTGGTACGGCAACGCCCGCGAACACGACATGGACTTCGGTCAGTTCAGCATTATGTTCCGGAGCATCTTTCTGGAGGGGTTTTCACGGCCCTTCGCTGGTGTGCGTCTGATCCTGAAGAACCTGGTCCGCAAGTTTCGGGCGCTGGGTGGCGAATTGAAACTGCGAAGTGGCGTTGACCGTATTCACGTCGAGGATGAAAAAGTAGTCGGTGTCGTGTTAGATAACGGCGAAGAGATTCAAGGCCGTCGGGTCCTATCGTCAGCTGGGTTGGTCGAGACACTGCGCTTGTGCGACGACGTGACAGAACCGGTCGAAAGGCAGGCGGGTTGTCTTTCGTTTTGTGAAGCCATATCGGTGCTCGACCGAGAGCCAAAAGAATTGGGCTACGATCGCACGATCGTGTTCTTCAATGACTCGGAAAAATTCCATTGGCAGAAGCCTGACGACCAGCTCTGCGACGTGCGCACCGGCGTGATCTGCTCGCCGAATAACTACGCATACGACCCCGCTGATGGTCATTTACCGGATGGGGTGATGCGGATGACGGCATTGGCCGATTACGATCGTTGGTCAGGCATGTCAGACGAGCAATACCAGCTGGAGAAACTGCGATGGTACGATCGGATCGTTGCGTCGGCGGTTCAGTTTGTCCCGGATTTTCGCGGGCATGTCGTGGATACCGACATGTTTACTCCGCGCACCATTCGCCGGTTTACCTGGCACGACAACGGAGCCGTTTATGGCGCACCGGAAAAACGACTGAACGGCACAACGCACCTCAAGAACCTCTTCCTGTGCGGGACAGATCAGGGTTTCGTCGGTATCATAGGGGCCATTGTCAGCGGCATCTCAATCGCAAATCAGCATTGCTTGCGTGAATAGCCTGACGATGTCGTTCGGCCGTGCCTGAACAACTCGAGCCCCAGAAAGAGAAGACCGCGACTCGATGCCAAGAGACTTTCTAAAAGGCGCGCAAGACGAATACGACGTGATCGTGATCGGAAGTGGTCTCGCGGGGATGACTTCCGCGAACATCCTGGGACGGGCCGGATATTCTGTGTTGTTACTCGAACAGCATTACAAGCTGGGTGGTTTGGCCACTTGGTTCAAGCGGCCGGGCGGACATATTTTTGATGTTTCGTTGCACGGTTTTCCTCATGGCATGATCAAGAGCTGTCGCCGCTACTGGTCAGCGGAAATTGCGGCGTCCATTGTGCCCTTGAAGAACATTCGTTTCGACAACCCGATGTTCTCTCTGACGACCACCTACAATCGAGACGATTTTACGCGCCTGCTGACGGGACAGTTTGACGTGGCCCCCGAAACCGTAGAAGCGTTCTTCGATGCTGCTCGCGGGATGAATTTCTATGACGACCAGGCGATGACAACCGGGCAGTTGTTCGAAAAGTTTTTCCCCGGCCGAAGGGACGTTGTCCGTCTGCTGATGGAACCGATCGTATACGCCAACGGTTCGACCTTGGAGGATCCGGCGATTACTTACGGAATCGTGTTCTCGAATTTCATGTCCAAGGGTGTCTACACCTTCGAGGGTGGAACGGATCGCCTGATCCAGCTGATGGAGGCAGAACTGAAGGCCAACAAGGTTGACGTTCGAATCAAGTGTGATGTCAAACAGATCAATCAGCGGCAAGGACGTGTCGCCAGCGTAATGGTCAACGGCCGGACCATCAAAACACGGGCGGTGATTTCCAATGCAAACCTGCAAGCGACGATCTTTCGTTTGCTCGGTGAAGAGCAGTTGGACCGGCGATTTGTCGATCAAGCTCGCGAAATGCGACTCAACAGTTCCAGCACCCAGGTTTATATGGCGCTGAAGCCCGGCGAGACGGTCGAAGAATCGACAGGCGATCTGCTGTTCAGCTCGACGGCCAACGAGTTTCGCACCGACTTGTTACTCAGCCGAGATATCACCAGCCGAACGTATTCGTTCTATTATCCCCGCACGCGACCCGAAGGACCGCAGCGAACGCTGTTGGTCTCCAGCACCAACGCACACTACAAAGATTGGTCCGAATTGTCGGACGAAGATTACGCGGCAAGCAAACAGGACTTGATCGAAACGACGTTGAACGCGGTTGAAAAGTATTTGCCAAATATTCGGGAGCGGCTAGCACACGTTGAGGCCTCCACACCGCGAACATTTCGCCACTACACGCGACACGTCGCCGGCGCGAGTTTTGGTACGAAATTCGAGGGACTGGCGGTAAGCCGCAGTCTGCCCGACCAGGTCAAAGGTATGTATCATGCCGGCAGTGTGGGCATCATTATGTCGGGCTGGCTGGGCGCGATTAACTACGGCGTGATTGTCGCCAACAATGTCGATTCTATGCTGATGGCGGAGGCCACAAGGAACTCCGCCACAATAACAAAGTCGCCAACCATCTCCTGAGGAGACTTTTTCGCTTTTGACTACGAGAAAAAAAAGCCGGCAGCGAGCCCCTTCTCTCGGGGAGAAGGATAGGATGAGGGGGCGAACTGCCAAATGAAATCAGCCCCCCCCTCATCCGGCCTTCGGCCACCTTCTCCCGAAGGGAGAAGGACATGTTCAAGACTCTCCTAAACCTCCATAGCGAAAAAGTCTGTGAGGAGGGAGGGCCAGAGTATCTCCACCGGCTGCTGACAAGGAAAAGATCGCAAAATGAGTCAGGATGCAATTCGGGATGCAATCCCACATCGGCCGCCCATGTTGCTGGTTGACGAGATCGTTGAGCAGACTGACAGCACGATTGTCTGCCGCAAGACATTTGGTGAGGAGGAGTTCTTCTTTCAAGGGCACTACCCGGACCAGCCAATCGTTCCCGGGGTCATTCTCTGCGAAGCATCCATGCAGGCCGGTGCTATTTTATTGTCGCAATTTTTTAAGCAAGGAGACGGCGTGCCCGTTGTCACACGATTGAATGATGTGAAATTCAAACGGATGGTTCAGCCAGGGAAGACCGTCGATTTGGACGTCACTTTAAATGAACGTTTGGCGAACGCATTTTTCTTGACCGGCAAGGTCAAGTGCGAAGGAAAACTCGCCGTACGATTGGACTTCGCCTGTACCATGACTTCGCCGAACGAGTAGTCGCCTTGCCGACAACAGTGCCTGACAAGTTTTTAGCGAGCATTGAATCACGTGATCGATTTCCTGCAACTTCAAGCAAAGACATTTGTCGTCTTCGGTGTCGCCAATCGTAAGAGCGTGGCGTACCACATTGCCAAGACCCTGGAAGAAGCCGGAGCAAATGTCGTTTACGTGGTACGTAGTCCCGAGCGACGTGAGAGTCTAGCCAAGTTGCTGATTGATCGTGAAGTCTTGGTCTGCGATGTCGAAGATCAGCAGCAGATTGATCGTGTGTGCCGTGAAGTCGCTGAGCGGCATCCGGTCGTCCACGGGTTGGTGCATTCGATTGCGTTTGCCAGCTACGAGGATGGCATGCGGCCTTTTCACGAGACTGGCAGAGCCCAATTTCTGCAGGCCGTCGATATCTCATGCTTTTCACTGATCAGTCTTTCCAACGCGTTCAAGGACCTGTTTGATCCTGATGCATCAGTCATCGCAATTTCGATTTCGACGACACGAATGGCAAGCGAAAACTATGGGTACATGGCACCGATTAAGGCCGCGCTCGATTCGTCGTTGGCCTTTCTCACGAAGTCGTTCAGCAAATTCTCCCGCGTGCGTTTTAACGCGGTCGGACCTGGGTTGCTGAAGACCTCCGCGTCTGCCGGCATTCCTGGTTACGTCGATTCATTTCTCTTTGCGGAACAGGTGATTCCTCGTGGCCAGGCCGTGCAAACGCAAGAGGCCGCCAACGTTGCCGCATTTCTGCTCAGTCCACGATCGTCAGGCATTGTGGCTCAGACACTGGTGGTGGATGCGGGTATGTCCACTAACTATTTCGACGGTTCGGTGATTGAACGCGCGATGCGCGATTCGTAACAAGACCGAGCTACCGCTCGGTCTTGTTAAACCGCTCCCCGACCAACCTGCGGTCGGTGCCCGGCGCTAGAACTTGACTCGAATAGGACGAGTTTTCGACCAAAAGGAGACTAACAACGGATCTGTCATGCTGCATCTTCTTCGCTCGCGGCAAACCCTTCGTTGTGGCGGGTCCTGCAAAACGACTGGCTATCCAGTAAGATCACTTAACGCCGCGCGAAACAGCATCGCTGACAGCCGTTCCTGATCAACGGCGGATTCATGCCCAACAGCACACGACCAAATATTCTCTGGTATTGCACCGATCAGCAACGCTTCGACACGATCGGCGCCTTGGGGAACCCACATGTCGTAACGCCCACGATCGACCGCCTGGTTGGCGAGGGTGTGGCGTTCACGCACGCGTACTGCCAGAGCCCGATTTGTACACCGAGCCGATCCAGTTTTATGACAGGGCTCTACCCGACTCGGGTGCACAACACGCGTAACGGCAACGAGACCTTTCCTACCTGGCCCCCGGTGATCACTCGACTAATCGCCGACGCCGGTTACGAATGTGGTCTGATCGGTAAGTTCCATTTACAGAGTGCGGGGCATCGCACCGAGCCGCGGATCGACGACGGTTTTTCTTACTGGAAATTCAGCCATGCGCCGCGCGACGACTGGCAATCGGGGCATGATTACGCGGATTGGGTGCGAGCACAGGGGGGGGACTTGAATGCGCTCCGTGAGAGCGACACACGGGTGCCGACGGAACTGCACCAAACGACCTGGGCTTCGGAACGGGCATTGGAGTTTATTCGGCAACCGCACGACACACCTTGGTTGTTGAATGTCAATATCTACGACCCGCACCCGCCGTTCATTCCGCCCAAGTCGTATGCCGATCGGTTTAATCCGAAAAAGATGCCGGGGCCATATTTTCGCGAATCAGACTTGGCGCAGCAGGCGCGGTTGAGCGAAATCGACTTTCAGGGGATCGCCGAACGTCCCGATCAAAACGCAGCGTATCTGCAACAGTCCCACTACTACGCGATGATCGCGCAGATCGATGACCAGTTCGCGAGAATCCTGGACGTTCTAGAAATAACAGGGCAACGCGACAACACGGTCATCATCTTTACCAGTGACCATGGTGAAGCGCTTGGTGACCACGGGCTGTTTCAAAAAGGCTGCCGCTTTTACGAGGGCCTCGTGCGTGTTCCATTGATCTTCTCGTGGCCCGGCCGGTTTGGCAATAACGTGCGCGCGTCGGCGCTTGTTGAACTGCTGGACATGACTTCGACGATTGTCGAATTGGCGGGGCTTAATTTGCCCGATTACATGCAAGGCAGGTCGCTTCAACCCATCTTGCGCGGCGCGGCACCGGCTGACCATTTGCGAGGATTCGTTCGCAGCGAGTACTTCGACGCACTCGATCCGTTCTTCACAGGTGGTAGCGGGACCTACGCGACGATGTACCGTGATGCGCGATACAAACTGTCCGTGTATCACAGCCACGGCCTTGGCGAGCTCTACGATTTGGATGAAGATCCATGGGAATTCCATGACCTTTGGGATGACCCTGCGAGTCAGGCGAAGAAATCGGAACTGGTGCAGGCGAGCTTCAATGCGCATGTGCTGGCGACCACCGACGTGGGGTCGCGGCGCATTGCCCCAATGTGACATGAACTGTTGTTCGCAGAGCGAACAACGACGATCAGTGACTGGCCCGCCCTAACGAAATCGCCTAGGGGGTGGGGAAGGCGTTTCGACGGGCGGGCGCGTTTCTCCCACGCTGCGCAGACCGAAGGCGATTACGCTGCCTGCCACAAAACCCCCAATATGTGCCCACCAGGCCACGCCACCGGTCGGCAACCCTGAGGTAATCGAACCAATCGCGTCGATGGTACCCTGAAAAAACTGCATCAAGAACCAGATTCCCAGAAAGAGCGGGGCAGGAAGTTCAATGATCTGGATGAGGAAAATGATAGGAATCAACGTCACGACGCGGGCGTGCGGGTAGAGTACGAAATATGCACCCATCACCCCCGCAATGGCACCGCTGGCTCCGATCGTTGGGATTGGCGAACCGGAATTAAACGCCAGGTGCGCGCCGCTGGCCATCAGCCCACAGAACAGATAGAAGACGAAATATCCCAAATGGCCGATGCGGTCTTCGACATTGTCTCCAAAAATGTAAAGGATCCAAACATTGCCAAGGAAGTGCATCCACCCGCCATGCAGGAAAATGCAAGTCAACAGGGTTAACCATGGGGTAAATGGTGGCGCGGCGATCTCTCGTTGCTGAATCTGAACTTGCCCGCCGACCTGCTGCTGCTCTTCGATGGCGATTGGCTCGTCCGGCTGAAATACTCGCACTGGAATCATGCCGTACCGTTCGATTAGATCGGCGCGCCCATCGGTCTCGTCACGAAGTTGACCGACAAATGCTAACGCGCACAGGCCAATCATGGTGTAATTAACCACCGGTGTCGTGCGCGAGGGAATGTTGTCTCGAAGAGGGATCATGCTGAAATTCTAAATCCTCGATTTGACCCAAGGAGTCCATTGACACTTCACCGGTCATCGTAGCGGGATTTCGTAAAATTGCGAAGCCAAGCAATCCAGCGAGACGACGCCCTCGCACGCCAGAGTTTCACAGCAACGGCGAGTGACGTGAAATGAAGGACTAACTCTGGCCCACAACTGCCTTTCGTCAAATAGCGGGTTTCTCTAAGATTCTAGTGAGGTTGTGCCTCAGACCGGCGCGAGCTATCGCTCCGTTGGGGCGACCCGCTCCCCGGCCAACCCGCGGACGGTGCCCGTCGCTGAAAACTTGAATCACTTGTAACGAAGAACCTGATACGAGCTTTTCTAGTATGGCGGTTCGATGTCGAGCCGATCGTACTGGGGAGAAACGTGAAGTCTACCCTGGAGTCCAGCGATTCATGCCGACGGTCGATGAAGCACTGCAGATCGGGTGGAAGCAGCACCAGTCAGGTGATGTCCGCGGGGCCGAACATGTCTATCGGCAGGTTCTACAGGTCGCGGCATCCAACGAGAACGCCTGGTGTTTTCTTGGCATGGTCTGCCATGATCAGGCGCGCTATGAAGATGCCGTGGAAGCGTATGGCCGTGCTCTGGCCATTCGGGCAGACTTTCCCGTCGCACTAAGCAACCTGGGAAACACACTGAAGCAACTCGGCCGCCTGGATGAAGCCATCGCAAGCTGCCAGAAGGCATTGGAATACAATCCCGATTATTCGACTGCATACAACAATTTGGGCGTGGCCTATGTTGCGAAGGGCGACATGGATGCGGCGAAGGCGACCTTTGAAAAGTCGCTCGAGCTGATGCCCGATGGTGTCGTCGCGCATTCGAACTTAGGAGCAGCACTGGTCCGCCAGGGCGATTTCAAAGCTGGTTCGGAGCAATCCGAGGCAGCGTTGAAGTTCGACCCCAAGTACGCCGAAGCCCACAAGAATCTTGCCATTGTCTGGCTGCTGACGGGCGATTTTGAGCGCGGTTGGCCGGAATACGAATGGCGTTGGCGGTGCCCGGAGAATTCCCTGCCACCGATCAGCCAGCCCATGTGGGACGGCTCGCCGCTGCAGGGGCGCACGATTCTCCTGGTCGCCGAACAAGGGCTTGGCGATACTCTGCATTTCGTTCGTTACGCCAAACTGCTGAGGCTGCAGGGGGCACACGTGATCGTCGCGGCGCAGAAGCCTTTGCTACCGATCCTGGCCGAATGCCCCGGAGTCGATCAGTGGGTCGAACTTGACGGCACCTATCCGGCATTTGACACCTGGGCACCGTTGGTCAGCCTACCAGGGTTGGTCAAGACCACGCTCGCATCGATCCCCGCTGAGATTCCCTATTTGACGGCCGATCCGGCGTTGGTGCAGACGTGGTCAGATCGTCTGTCTGTGTATCCAGGATTTCGCATTGGAATCGCCTGGCAGGGAAGTGCCGATTTTCACGCGGACCGGCAACGTTCCATTGCGTTGGGGCTGTTCGCTCCGTTAGCGGAGATTCCAGGAGTCCAGTTGTTCAGCCTGCAGAAGGGTTTCGGCAGCGAACAGATTGCGGCGCTCAATGGACAGTTTGACGTCGTCGACTTTGGCGACGAACTCGATGCAAACGCAGGGCCATTCATGGACACTGCCGCGATCATGCAGTGTATGGATCTCGTTGTGTCTTCCGATACCAGTGTGCCGCATCTAGCTGGCGCGTTGGGCATCGAAATCTGGATGGCGCTTTCCTTGTCGCCTGACTGGCGATGGCTGTTGGACCGTGATGATTCCCCCTGGTATCCGTCGATGCGGCTATTTCGGCAACGGACAATGGGAGATTGGAACGACGTCTTTCAACGGATTGCGACGGCCTTGCGACCGCGTGTTGAAAGCAAATGCGGCGTAACGAACATCGTCACTGCGGACCAGCAACTCGTTGTCGACACAATCGGTCAGAAACGACCGGCTTCAATTGACGCCGAGCGACATGACTCGACACGAATTCACATCGCCGGCTTTAACCGGTTGCATACATGCCGGCATGGTGTGCTGCTGTTCAACAAGAACGACATGTACATCGGCCGGTCGCTGGAACGTTACGGCGAGTTTTCTGAAGGAGAGCTTGAGTTTTTCGAATCAGTTGTCCGGCTTGGCGATACCGTGGTTGAAGCCGGGGCGAATATTGGCGCACACACCGTGCGGCTAGCCCAACTCGTTGGGGAAGCGGGAAAGGTGCACGCCTTCGAGCCGCAGCGGGTCGTCTTTCAGTCGCTGTGTGCCAACGTCGCGCTCAACGGGCTTGCCAACGTGTTCTCGCATCATGCCGCGCTGGGGCGGGAGCCCGGACAGTTGTTCGTTCCAACGTTGGATTACGGCAAAGAGAATAACTTTGGTGGCCTGGGCTTGGGGGGCTATTCGCGTGGCGAACCCGTTGCGGTCGAGACGATCGACGGTCTGCAGTTGAGCAGCTGCGGCTTTATCAAGATTGATGTCGAAGGGATGGAACAGGACGTCGTGCAGGGCGCGCGAGAGACCATCTTGCAATATCGGCCAGTGCTGTATGTCGAAAACGACCGTGCCGAGCATTCAGCGGCACTGATCGCGCAGATCATGGGTCTGGGGTATCGCCTGTACTGGCACTTACCAAAGATGTTCCGCGCAGATAACTATTACGAGAATTCAGCCAACGTTTTTGGTGAAATCGTCTCGGTGAACATGATCTGTATCGATGAAGACTCGGAGCTGGTTTTCGGTGATTTGCGATTGATCACCGAGCCCGAAAGCGACTGGAGCAGTCAACAATAACCCGGAATTCATCTAGCAGGAGATCGCTTTGTGACTTTGAGATCGACGATACCTGTAGAGACGGCGCCTGGCGAACTGATCGACAAGATCACGATCTTGGAGATCAAGGCTGAAAGGATTCAGGACGCGGAAAAGGTCCGAAACGTCCAGGTCGAATTACAAACGCTGGCCAACGCGCGAGATCAAGCGATTTCAGCTACGGCAGAACTGGAAGAATTGACCGTACAACTCAAGTCGGCCAATCAGCAGTTATGGGACATTGAAGACGATATTCGCGACTGCGAACGCGAGAAGGATTTCGGCGACAAGTTCATCCAACTTGCCCGCTCCGTCTACCGCAGCAACGACCGTCGAGCTGCCCTAAAACGCGAGATCAATGAACTGCTCGGGTCACATCTGATTGAAGAGAAGTCGTACTCGGACTACGAGTGACCGTTGAGTCATTTTGGCAACCCTTGTCCACGAAGCTTTTCCGTCAGAGCGTCGCAATATGCGGTCTGGTCTGATATTTCCGTTACGGAAGGGAAAATAAAGGTGAAGACGGGCTGCTGCGGAGTTACTCCCTCTCCGTTTTTCTTGACAGAATTTCGATCTCTTCTATCCTGAAGGTTGGGCAGAATCTTGCGATTCAACGATTTTCTCAACGGTTGAGCGGGAGTCCAACTCAGATGCCACGACACTTGTTCGCCGAAATCGCCGTGGACCGCTGCTGGCAGCGGATCCGGCAATTGCTGTGTGCCGCTTCGCCGGCGCGGCACCGAAGACGAAATGGGGTATTTCAATTCGAATTGCTGGAAGCTCGGCGCGTGATGTACGGTGCCGACGTTCTTGGCCAGGGTGAAGGCGAACCTGGTGTCCAGGTCGAGGAATTCGCGTTAACCGATGTCAACCCGAATTCCGTCACGTTCAATCAACCTGTTTCGCCCCGCGACTTTTTGCAGCAGGCTTCTGCTTGGTATTTTGGTCATTCGACGTGAGGCTACTGTCGTGGCCAGTTTGGCTACCTGAACCAGTTGCAGGCCGAGCTCGAAGCGGCTCATCCCACGTTGGACATTCAGATCGTGGGAATCAACGAAATCGGCCACGATTCGGCGAATGCATTGATGACTGATGGCAGGAGTGTGCCTTGGCTCCAAGATATCGATGCCAACAGTAACCAAGTGTCCGACGTATGGACGGAGCAGTGGGATGTTGTCTACCGAGACGTCGTGATCGTCGACCCGGAGAATACAGAGTTGGGTGCGTTCAATGTGACCACCTATAACTTGGCTGAAGCCGACAACTACGCCTCATTACGGGACATTTTGGTGGATGTCGCTTCCGACCAGCCGTTTTGGCAAAACGAAGACAATCCGCTGGACGTGAATGGCGATGGTTTTGTCTCGGCAGCGGGTGACGTATTGCCCTGTGTCAACGAGCTGAACAACCGTTTCAGGACGAACGAACTCGGGCAACTGCCGGCGTTGCGGCTGCCGCCTGATCTCAACGAGTCGTACTTTGACGTAAGCGGAGATAGGATCATGTCGGTCCAGGCCGATGTGTTGCCGATCATCAATTTCCTCAACAACCAGGCCGAACCTGAAGGCGAGTCGCCGCCGCCGACTGGCGTAAACGCCGACGGTGGGACGCCAACCGTGTTCGTACTACAAACTGGCTCGTCGGCCGACACCACGTCCGCGGCCGTCCTGGCTGATCCGTTGCCGATTCCCGTGAGCGCAGCTGCTTCGCGCTTCGGTGTGTCAGTGTTCGGTTCACGAAGCGAGGACTTGGTAGCCAACTTCGCTACCCCGTCCGTTCTCCGAGATTCTGGCATGGGGAGATCGGATTCGTTGGACTCCTTGCGGTTGTTTGCCGCGACCGGCGGCAGCGATGACGATAGCTCGACGAGTTTGTCGTTGAGCCGCCCCACGCAGCAGCAATCAGTTGCGACGGAACTGAATGAGGAAGTTGACGATCTCGACGTGCTTGCCGCCGATGTCGCCGCTATCTGGTCCTGGACATAGAGCGTTCTTCCTGTAGGACGTACGGTTCGGATCCTGGGTACAGTCGACAAACCAGGGCGGCACGCGCACCATATCAAAGCTGTTTTCAACACCACGGAGAGGTGAGCATCGCTTCTCCGTGCTTTCGTTGGCACGCCAAATCTTCTCTACCGAATCTTCTCTACCAGGAGTGACATCATGGCGAAGGCCATGATGCTGACAATGGCATGAGCCTTTTCCGACCTGCTGCAATGAGACGGCAGGGCATATACATTGAACCGAGATGTTCGATCGCGGATATGCGCAACGTCACTGACCGGCCTGAAAACAGAGATTCGAATCTCAGGAGAAAATCGATGACTATTAGAACTGTGACCTTCCTGAAGCTCGGCCTGGTCGCCACGTTGCTGACCCCGATTTTGCTGAAGGGACAAGATTCATCTGGCCAGGCCGAGGATGAGGCGGCGATTCGGAAGTTGGCACCGAGTACAGATGGACAAAAAACAACAGCTTCAATATCGTCACATATGTTGATGACAACGCCTTTAAGCTGCAATCGACGCAGCGGAGCTTGGCGGGAGAGTTACTTCCCTATGTCGACGAGACGCGTCCCTTCAAAGACATTACGCCGACCCAACCTACTCGCCCTGGTTCAGTCCAGCGGCGTCTCGCCGGACTCGTAGTAGTCGCTCGGCATGGGATCGAAAGCCGCTGCCGGGATAGAGGACGCTGGCAACGGGCGTGGAGTACGTATCTCCTGGACGATTCGGATTGCAATTGGGCCGCCGATTCCCAAGATCGGCCCCAGAATCAAGACGCCGACGACAAACCAACGCAAGCTGATTTGGGGCCGTCGCTGGGATTTTGTAATGCGTGGTGAGTTCATTTTGGTCGGTTCGTCGGCCAAGGGGGCTGGGGCATTGTAAGCGATTTCGTTGCCAATCGTCTCTACAAGCCAACTTCGGGCTGGAGATTTCTTTTGCATCTGTTGTCCACACACCGAGACCGTGCAACGTCACGACGGAATTAGCCCGCGACTTTCTGGTGGTCGCGGTTGACAGCATCCGGCCTGGTTTTCTAGGATGTGGGGCTATACAAAAATCGTTGCCCCACAAGGGGATCTGTTGTTTTGGCTTCACCCAGATAAGAAGAATCATGGCCCTTCCTAAACGCAAACACTCGAATTCCCGCACGGGAAAACGGCGAGCTCATGACGCCATAAAGCCCATTCAGCTGAGTTTTTGCCCAAAATGTAGTTCGGCGTTGCCGACACACGTAGTTTGCCCGAATTGTGGCTATTACATGGGACGAACGGTGGTTGAAACGGATGGGGCTACGTCTTGAGCCAGTTTGCCTTTCTTTTTCCCGGGCAGGGAGCCCAATCGGTTGGCATGGGACGCCAGGCGTGTGAGGCGGTTCCCGCTGCGCGTGAACTGTTCGAGCGTGCCGGCACGGTGCTTGGGTATGATCTCGCCACGCTTTGTTTTGATGGACCTGCTGACAAGCTTGACTCGACGGTCTACAGCCAGCCGGCCTTGTTTGTCTGCGGTCTCGCGGCTGTCGAGGTCCTGCGCCAACAGTCGCCCGAGGTAGTCGACCGTTGCAAAGCAGCGGCGGGGCTCAGTCTGGGCGAGTATTGTGCCCTGGTCTTCGCCGACGTGATGGACTTCGAGACCGCTCTGGCGGTCGTTAAACGTCGTGGTGAAGCGATGCAGACTGCTGCGGATGCGATTTCCAGTGGAATGGTCAGCGTTTTGGGGCTGGAATTGGACAAGGTCGAGCGGCTTTGCGACGACGCTCGTCGAGACGAGATCCTTCAAGTTGCAAATCACCTTTGTCCGGGGAATATCGCTATTTCCGGCCACAAGGGTGCCTGCGGGCGGGCCATCGAACTGGCTCCGGCAGCAGGTGCTATGAAGGCGATTTCCTTGACCGTCGCAGGAGGCTTCCATACGGAGATCATGGGGCCGGCCGTTTCGCAATTGAAAGAGGTGCTGGAGTCTGCGACACTAAACGCGCCGCGGATCCCGGTTGTGTCCAACGTCGACGCGCTCCCACACTCGGATCCCAAAGAAATCCGCGATTTGCTCATGAAACAAGTTGTTTCCCCTGTCCAATGGGAACGCACGATGCGCTTCCTCATGGCGGAAGGAGTGGAAACGTTTTATGAAGTTGGCCCTGGACGTGTTCTGCGTGGACTGTTAAAGCGAATTGATCGCAAGGTGCTCTGTGAAGGGGTCGCTGTTTAAGGTTACCAGACAATGGCTGAAGTTGCTTCAAATCAAATATCGGTGGACCTATCGGGACAAGTGGCAATCGTCACAGGTGCCTCTCAGGGCCTCGGCAAGGCGATGGCCTCTGAACTGGCCCGCAATGGTGCGAAAGTTGCCTGTGTCGCTCGAAGTGCCGACAAGTTGGCCGAAACGGTCGCAGGCATTCATGCGGCTGGTGGCGAAGCGATCGCCCTGACCTGCGATGTGACGGACCGTGAAAGTGTCGACGCGTTGGTTGATAAGGTCGTCGAGCAATGGAATCAGCTCGATATCTTGGTCAACAATGCCGGAATCACTCGTGACACGTTACTACCTCGGATGAGTGATGAAGAGTGGGACGATGTCATCAATACAAACCTGCGTGGTGCATTTTTGTTTTCGCGGGCGGCTACTCGCATTATGATGCGGGCGCGGTATGGTCGAATCATCAATATATCGAGCGTCTCGGGTCTGGTTGGTAACAGCGGGCAAACGAATTACTCGGCGTCGAAAGCCGGTCTTATTGGGATGACACGAAGCCTGAGTAGAGAGCTTTCGGGCCGAAAAGTCACGATTAATGCCGTCGCTCCGGGGTTCATTGAAACCGAAATGACCAAAGTCTTGATCGACAAATACGGTGATCAGTTTGTCAAGGAGGCCAAAACGCGGATTCCCGCCAAAAGGCTGGGGACCGTTGACGAGGTTGCCGCCGCCGTTGTATTCCTCGCCAGCCCCGCCGCGTCCTATATTACCGGGACGGTCTTGGCCGTCGACGGCGGCATGACCGGTTGACCCAAAACGGGCAGCCCAACAATGTTTGCTCACGCGTCTTGACCTCTCTTGCTGAAATCCTCTATGTTGTTGCTTCGAACTACTGTTGATCGTTGAGTTCCCACGGGTGCTATGTGCCCGTTTTTTTTGTCGTCTCCAGGAGGACCGTTAAGGTGGCATCTGTCGCTGAACGAGTCATTGATATCGTCGCTGAACAACTCGGTGTCGATAAAGAGAAAATCTCGACCGAAACATCGTTTGTTAATGACCTTGGTGCCGATTCGCTCGACACTGTTGAATTGGTCATGGAACTTGAAGAAGAATTCGACATTAACATTCCTGACGACGCGGCTGAGAAAATTCAGACGGTCGGCCAGGCCATCGATTTCATCGACAAGACACACGAATCTTAAACGGGAACGGACTCGACTATGAAGCGGCGGGTCGTCGTAACGGGTCTCGGGGTCGTTACTTCCCTAAGCTGTCAAGTCGAGGATTTGTGGAAACGGATCCTTGATGGCGAGAGCGGAATTCATCGGCTGCGCTTGTTTGACCTGAAAGGTTTCAGGGTCACTATCGGCGGGGACATCTATGACTGGAATCCGGTCGACTACATCTCTCCCAAGGAGATGAAGCGAGTGGACCGATTCACGCAGTTCGCGCTGGTGGCGGGTGCCGACGCGGTGCGAGATTCCGGATTGGATTTTTCTAAGGAAGACGGGTTTCGTTGCGGCGTCATTCTCGGTTCCGGGATTGGCGGCCTGACTGAGATTGAAGTCCAGATTGGCAAGCTGTTGACCAAGGGCCCAAGTCGAGTCTCTGCGTTGACCGTGCCGAAGATGATGCTGAACGCGGCTGGTGGTCATATCTCGATCCAGCACGGACTTCACGGGCCAAACTTTACGGTTGCCACGGCGTGTGCCAGTGCGACCAACGCCATCGGCGATGCGCTGAAAACGATCCAATATGACGACGCAGATGTCGTCGTGACGGGTGGGACGGAAGCCGCGATGACACGCATGGGGCTGAGTGCATTTCAGAACATCAGGGCGCTTTCAAGTCGCAACGACGCGCCCAGCGAAGCGAGTCGCCCGTTTGACTCGAAACGCGACGGTTTCGTCCTGAGCGAAGGTGCCGGTGTGCTCATTTTGGAAGAGCTTGAACATGCCAAGGCACGGGGCGCACACATTTACGCCGAGATCTTGGGGTTTGGTGCCAGTGGCGATGCCGGGCATATCACCCAACCCGACGAGCACGGTGTTGGTGCTGCCCGGGCGATGGAATGTGCATTGCGTGATGCAGGGGTGAATCCGGATCAAGTGGACTATATCAACGCCCACGGGACGAGCACGCCACTGGGTGACAAGGCAGAAACACTGGCGATCAAACAGGTGTTCGCTGATCACGCTTACAAAGTGAGCATTTCCAGCACCAAGAGCCACCTCGGGCACTCGTTGGGTGCCAGTGGTGGGATCGAAGGCGTTCTGACCGCCAAGTCCATTGAAGCTGATGTCGTTCCGCCGACCATAAATCTGACGGAACCTGATCCGGATTGCGATCTTGATTACACGCCCCAGAGTCCTCGCGCGCGTTCTCTCAAAGTCGCGATGAGCAACAGTTTTGGATTTGGTGGACACAATGCTTCGGTCGTCATGGGCGAACTTCGTAACGGATCGGTATGAGATCCAGTCAAGACATCTGAGGTTTCAGATCAACCCCAGAACAGCTTTTTGGCGTGTCTTGGCTGGCATATTCGGGGCTGGCATATTCGGGGCTGGCATATTCGGGGCTGGCATATTCGGGGCTGGCATATTCGGGGCTGGCATACTCGGGGCTGGCATACTCG